>JACCDK010183118.1_pt1 | contig 26330 bp, 24 predicted proteins | sample 7445871 | NCBI WGS metagenome assembly JACCDK01 (sample SAMN15323436, study PRJNA562643) | freshwater metagenome | isolation source: river surface water | place: USA:Blue River Watershed | collected 2017-08-15 | reverse complement strand
GCTGAAACCGGTGACTGGTTTCATATCGAGGCCGCTGCCTACCCGGAGATGCATCCGCAGGCACGCTCACCCAAAGACGATTTGCAGAATTTCATTCGCAAAATCAAGGCGGGTGCCAACTCGGCGATCACGCAGTATTTTTACAATACGGATGCTTATTTTCGTTTTGTTGATGAGGTAAAAAAATCCGGTGTCGATGTGCCTGTCGTTGCCGGCATCATGCCCATTACCAATTACACACAGCTCATGCGTTTCTCTGACATGTGCGGCGCAGAGATACCGCGCTGGATTCGTCTGAAACTTGCCAGCTTTGGCGATGACAGCGCTTCTATTCGTGCTTTTGGTCTCGATGTGGTCACGCAGATGTGCGATCGGCTGATTGCTGGCGGTACGCCCGGCCTGCACTTTTACACACTCAATCAGGCTGCGCCAACGATGGCGATCTGGCAGCGTATCGCGGGTCGCTGATCAGTCGGTCAGAATCACATCCAGCGGGATATCAAACGCGTCTGCCGGAAAATCGGCTTTTGTGATTGCATACGCAATACCGACGGCCAGCGGTCGAGGCGATTGCGCCAGCGTGCGATCGAAATAGCCGCCACCATAGCCGAGCCGATACTGCGCGTCGTTGTAACCCACGCAAGGCGCAAGAACCGCATCGGGCTTCACAAAATGTTCCTTATCTGTCGGCGCCAGCGTACCGCTGGCATCGCGCGCCAGTGCATCGCCGGCCTGCCAGTGAACGAATTGCAAAGGCTGATTTTTTTCCAGCACGACAGGCATCGCGACCTGTATTCCGCGCCCCGGAAGGGTCGCATATAGTGAAATCAGATCCGGCTCGCCCGCCATGGGCAGATAGGCGCCCAGCACGGCTACTTGATGCGCGTTCAGCCATGCCAATAGTTTCGATGCAATGCGCTCATCTGCCTGCACTTTCATTTCGGCCGACATCGCCTTGCGCGCTGCAATCAATGTCTTGCGCAGGTCTGCTTTTACGTTACTGTTTTTCATGGTTTGAAAGAATACTTGCGCGGTCGATTTATTTCGGTAGCGCATGCTATTCTAAACAGACTGTTTACTAATAGAAACCCGGAATTTGCATGACAACGAGAAGCTGGATCGCCCTGGGAATTTTTTGTGCTGTTGCGACGACGATGATGCCTTCTTCGGCGAATGCCGGGCGACGCGCACCCGTCGCACTCAATGCCGCAGATGCGGACTTCATCGCCTTGCGAGAAGCTGCACTGCGCGGCGATATGGGTGAGGCGGGTCGTATCTCGGCGCGTTTGTCCGATTACCCTGTGCAGTCCTATATCGAATACTACAGGCTGTATCCACGGCTGGCATCGGCGCCCGAAGGTGAAGTACGCAGTTTTCTGTCCAAGCACGAAGGCACTGCCATCGGCGATCGTTTGCGTAATGACTGGTTACTGCTGATAGGTCGTGCTCGTGACTGGCGCTTGTTTGATGAGCAGTATCCGAAATTTGTGCTCAACGATGATACGCAGCTCAAATGCTATGCGCTGTCATCGAAAATGGCCAAAGGCGAGAACGTCGCCAAAGCCGCACAGGATTTGCTCATACAACCCAAAGCCTACGGTGAAGCTTGTGTCGATCTGATCGGTCGGCTGCAGCGTGAAAAACAATTTAGTGAAGCCGATGTATGGAAGCAGGTTCGGCTCTCAGTGGAATTCGGCGTGTCGGGTACAGCTCGACGTATCGCGGCCTTCACGGATGTCAGCGAAAAGCAGCTGGTTCAGGCCATCGACAAACCCAATGCCATCGTCGATCAGGGTGCGAGCAGTTCAAAGGCCGCGCGCGAGTTGCTGATTATTGCCATTGGCCGCATTGCGCGTACGGATGTCGAGCGCGCTGCCAAAGCACTTGATCGCATTCAATCCCGATTGTCGGGTGAAGAGCTTGCAGCAGCCTGGGCGCAGCTGGCATTACCTGCGTCGCTGTCGCTGTCCAAAGATGCGGCGCTGTACTGGCGCAAGAGCTGGGGCGCGTTTTTATCGCAAGAGGGATACCAGTGGCGCGCGCGTGCTGCCTTACGCGAGGCCGACTGGCCCATGGTGACCAAAGCCATCGAGAGCATGCCCCCCGATCTGCAGAAAGATCCTGCCTGGATTTACTGGCGTGGACGCGCTCTGCTTGCTGCAGGTGCGGCCGAAGATGCACACAAATATTTTCAGTTGATTGCAGGGCAGCATAATTTTTACGGGATTCTTGCCATGGAAGAGCTTGGACTAAAAGTCTCGCCCTTGCCCCGACCTCAACCACCCAAGGCCGATGAAATTGCAGAAGCATCGAATAATCCTGGCCTTCGTAACGCACTGAAATTTTTTGATATGGAATTGCGCTTTGAGGGCAATCGCGAATGGAACTGGCAGCTACGTAAAATGAACGAACGCCAGCTGCTTGCTGCTGCCGAATTTGCGCGTCGAAATGAAGTGCTGGATCGCATGGTAACGACAGCAGATCGTACAAAAGTGGAACTCGATCTGACACAACGCTATCCGACACCGTATGACGACATCATGCAGACCGCCACGCGTCCGATTGGTCTGGATAAAGCTTGGGTCTACGGACTCATTCGCCAGGAATCGCGTTTCATTCGATCGGCACGCTCTCAGGTCGGGGCATCGGGTTTGATGCAGATCATGCCCGGCACGGCCACCTATGTAGCGCGCAAAATTGGCATGGCGGGTTTCACGCTAAGCAGTCTGAATGACATCAAGACCAATATCACTCTGGGAACGCAATATCTGAACATGGTGTTGTCCAATCTCGGCGGCTCGCAAACGCTGGCAACAGCTGCCTACAATGCCGGGCCAGGTCGTCCGCGTCAGTGGCGTTCCACACTCAGCAAACCTGTCGAGGGTGCCATATTTGCCGAAACAATTCCCTTCACTGAAACGCGTACTTATGTAAAAAATGTGATGGCCAACACCACCTGGTATGCCGCCATGTTTGAAAACAAGCCTCAGTCCATGAAAATCCGACTGGGCACAGTGACACCGCGTGATGCGAATCTCGCCGAACTCGGTGATCTGCCATGACGATCATGCATCACGATGCTGTTTTAGTGATTGGCGGCAGCGGTTTCATCGGTTCGCACATCGTAGCGCGACTCGCTGCGGCTGGCCATCAGGTCGTCGTACCCACGCGCCACTTGCCGCGTGCGAGTCATTTGCTGGTGCTGCCCACCGTACAAGTAGTTGAAGCTGATATCCATGACGATGCCACGTTGGAGCACCTGATTGCGCAAGCAGACGCGGTAGTGAATCTGGTCGGTGTACTGCATTCAAAACCCGGTAATCCCTGGGGTCCGCAATTCGAACAAGCCCATGTCGCGCTGCCACGGCGTATTGCGCAGGCTTGCAGCAGGCTGGGCGTGAAGCGTTGTCTACACATGTGCGCGCTTGGTGCCGCTAGCGACGCGCCCTCCATGTATCAGCGTTCCAAAGCCGCAGGTGAGCAAATCATGCGCACCACGCCAGAGCTTGAAGTCACCTCATTTCGTCCTTCCGTGGTGTTCGGTCCTGAGGATCAGTTTCTGAATGTCTTTGCGCGCATGCAGTCCATATTGCCCGTCATGGTGGTGGGCGGTGCCGATGCAAAATTCCAGCCTGTGTTTGTCGGTGATCTTGCGCAGGCTTTCGTCGATGCGCTGGATGATCCTCAGAGCATCGGTAAAGTGTACGAGCTGGTCGGTCCGCATGTGTACAGCTTGCGCGAGCTGATTCGTCTCTCCGGTACCTATGCACACCATCGAAGACCCGTCATTGGTTTGCCTGCGTCGCTGGCGCGCATTCAGGCTTTCTTGCTCGAGCATGTGCCGGGTGGTCCTGTCATGAGTCGCGACAATCTCGACTCCATGAAAGCCGACAATGTTGCCAGTGGTGATTTTCCTTTGCCACCTGCATGGCATCCGACCGCATTGGAAGCGGTCGCGCCTCACTATCTCGCACCACGCTGAAGCATGACAGGACCCGTCAAAACCTATGTGGTCGGCGGTGCGGTACGCGATGCTCTGCTGGGTTTGCCCGTCAAGGATCGCGATTACGTGGTGGTCGGTGCGACACCGGATCAGATGCGTGCACAGGGTTTTCTTCCGGTGGGCAAGGACTTTCCTGTTTTTCTGCATCCCGATACGCATGAAGAATATGCGCTCGCGCGCACCGAGCGTAAAACGGCGCCGGGCTATACCGGTTTCAGTTTTCATGCTGCGCCTGATGTCACGCTGGAACAGGATTTGATGCGGCGTGATCTGACCATCAATGCCATCGCCCAAGACATTGATGGCACACTGATTGACCCCTGCGGTGGTCGTGCTGATCTGGAAGCGCGAATTTTTCGTCATGTCTCTTCAGCGTTTACCGAAGACCCTGTGCGCATTTTGCGTGTCGCACGTTTCGCTGCCCGCTTTACCGAATTCTCCGTTGCTGAAGAAACGCTGTCACTGATGCAGCAGATGGTGGCATCCGGTGAAGTGGATGCATTGGTGCCTGAGCGTGTGTGGCAAGAGCTCTCACGCGGTCTGATGGAAGCAAAGCCCTCGCGCATGTTCATGCTCTTGCGCGACGCCGGCGCACTGGCGCGCATCCTGCCAGAAGTCGCCGCGCTTGATGGCGTACCGCAGCCGGCGCAGCATCATCCTGAAATTGATACGCTGATCCACGTGATGATGGTGATCGATGCCGCCGCTCGGCAATCAGTTTCGCTGGCGATACGTTTTGCTGCGCTCGTGCATGATCTGGGCAAGGGCACGACATCACCCGAGCAGTGGCCGCAGCATATTGCGCATGAAGCACGCAGCGTGAAGCTGGTCGAGGCGCTTTGTGAGCGTCTGAAAATTCCTGGCGATGTACGTGACCTCGCCGTGATGACCGCGCGTGAACATGGCAATGTCGGACGCGCACTCGAAATGCGTGCCGATACACTGGTGAAAATGCTGGAGCGTTGCGATGCCTTCAGAAAGCCGGCGCGCTTTATGGATTTGCTTGTCGCCAGCGAGTGCGATTCCCGCGGCCGTACCGGATTTGAAGAGCGCCCTTTTCCACAGCGAGCTTTTCTGCAAACCGTGCTCGCCGCTGCGCAATCTGTCGACGGTGGTGAGATTGCTGCCAAGGTCACTGCTACGCATACCGGCCAACCTGCGGACGCGATTGCGCAGGCGATACGCGCGGCACGCGTTGCCGCAGTGGCAGCGGTGATGACACATAAAAAAGCGGACCCACATCATTGATGGGGTCCGCAACGCGCCGGAGGGTGGCGCGGGGTTCAGACCAATCGGTAGATCATGGTATTACGGTTGTGGTGGCATCTTGTGATGCGGCGCTGCGGCCATTTCATCCGCTGTCAGCTTGCCATCCTTGTTTCTGTCCAGCTTGTCGAAGTCGCGTACCAGTCGCGGTAGTTTTGCGGCTTCCGCCTCGGCTTTGCTCAGCGCGCCATCGCCATCGGTATCGGCTTTTTTCCAGTAGTCGCGCATACTCTGTCTGAATTGCTCGCGCATCGCACGATGATGCGCTTGCATTTCCTCAGTTGAAATAAAGTCGTCCTTGTTCGTGTCTGCTTCAGCAAACATCCGGTCCATACCTTCGCGCGCTTCTTCACGGCTTACGCGGCTATCCTTGTTCTTGTCGAACTGGCTGAACATGGGGGGCATGCGCTCACCATGCATGGCCTCACCGTGCATGTCGTCCTCATGCTTGCCTTCGCCTTTTTGGTGATGATCGGCGTGAGCCAGACCGCTTGTCAGCAGTCCTGCCATCATTAACCAGCGGAAAGTGTGCAGTTTCATGTGTCACCTTTACTTGGGTTGGTTACCGGGTACTGTCCACAAGTACTGACCCGGCGAGCCTATGATTGCTCGCCAAGTGCAGGGTGACGCAATGGGTTTACCGCTTGTTACAGAAAGATCAGGAATATTGTCACTGACCATAGGCATGCAGCAAAAACTGCTGCAATGCCTCGGCGTGCGTATTCATTTTTCCATCGGGATGCCAAACCGCACCCACCTCCATGGGCGGCACAAGATCCAGAATAGGGCGTGCCTCGATACGCTTGCCCTCCAGCGACCAGGGACGAAAAACCATGTCCGAGAGCACGGTCACACCGAATCCGTGGGCCACCAGACCACGCACTGCCTCGGTGGAGGTTGTACGAAAAACAATATTGGGTTTGATCCGGCGTGATTTCCAGTAAGCCAAGGTGGCTTCTTCGGCCTCATCGGTAGTGACCATGATGTAGGGATGTTGCGCAATGTCTTTCAGCGAAGGCGAGGGAATTTTCGCCAGCGCATGGTCAGGCGCGACCCAGAGCTGACGGCGCGAGCGCACCATGACCGCATGACCGAAACGCTCAGGCCGGCGTATGTTCGAAAGAATCGCCACACCCAGATCGACTTCTCGGTTGAGCACCGCCTGCTCAATGCTGGCCCGGTCCATGTCGCGCAGGTCGATTTCCACTTCCGGATAGCTGGCTCTGAAGCGCGCCAGCAGATCCGGCAGCAGATAGCCCAGCACTGTGTAGGACGCTGCCATTTTTACCGTGCCCCGCAATTGGGGTGCGCGGAAGCGGGGCTTGTGGGTGGCATCGCGCACGGAGTCCAGAATGTGGCAGGCCTGAAGAAAAAAGTCCTGACCTTCCGGCGTCAGCGACACCCCTTGCGCCAGACGATAGAAAAGCCGCACGCCCAGCTCTTTTTCCAGCGCCAGCACCGCATTGGTAATGGCGGACTGGGACACGTTTTCGCTCGAGGCTGCCATGGAAAACTGGCCATTGCGGGCTGCCGATACGAAATAGCGCAATTGCCGCAGGGTGACGTTGTTAAATGACATGAGTGTCCGCTTCTAGGTATCAGTTTTTCAGATATTAAGCTTGCGTATTTGTGATTTTACGATACCTTAGTCACTGCCTATACTCTTGCGCATAGCTATAAAACTGGGGGAGACCGTCATGAATGCACCACTGGACAAGCAGCATGCGCTGCAGCCGGATTCCATATCACTGGATGACAAATACACGCTGGAACGTGGCCGTGTTTTCCTGACCGGCACGCAGGCGTTGGTTCGTTTGCCGATGATGCAGCGTCAGCGCGATCTTGCCGCTGGCCTCAATACCGCAGGTTTCATCACCGGCTATCGTGGCTCGCCGCTGGGCAGTGTGGATCAGACCGCCGCCAAGGCCAGAAAGCATCTCGAGGCGCATCATGTGCGCTTTCAGCCTGGTGTCAATGAAGACCTCGCTGCGACCTCGATCTGGGGCACACAGCAGGTCAATCTTTTTCCGGGCGCGAAATACGACGGTGTATTTTCGATCTGGTATGGCAAAGGCCCCGGTGTTGACCGATCCGGCGATGTCTTCAAGCACGCAGTGGCTGCAGGCACCGCGCCGAATGGCGGCGTACTCGCACTGGCGGGTGACGATCATGCCGCCAAATCCTCCACTAACGCGCACCAGAGCGAGCACATCCTGAAGGCCTGTGGTTTGCCCGTGCTCTATCCGTCATCGGTACAGGAATATCTCGATTACGGCCTCCATGGTTTTGCGATGAGCCGTTACACCGGTCTGTGGGTCGCGATGAAATGCGTGACTGATGTGGTGGAGTCCGGCGCCACGGTCGACATTGATCCCGAGCGCGTGCAGATTGCCTTGCCAGGTGATTTCGATATGCCCGCTGGTGGTCTCAATATTCGCTGGCCCGATGGCATCCTCGAGCAGGAAGAGCGGCTAGTCAATTACAAATGGTACGCAGCGCTCGCCTATGCGCGCGCAAACCGTCTCAATCGGGTGATCTGGGACAGCCCGAATGCGCGCTTTGGCATCATGACCGCGGGTAAATCCTATCTCGACACGCGTCAGGCGCTGGAAGATTTGGGTATCAACGAGTCGGTTGCGCGCGATATCGGCTTGCGTCTCTACAAAGTGGGTATGAGCTGGCCACTCGAAGCGGAAGGTACGCGCGCATTTGCCACCGGTCTGGAAGAAATTCTGGTCGTCGAAGAAAAGCGTCAGCTGCTCGAGTATCAACTCAAGGAAGAGCTCTACAACTGGCGCAATGATGTGCGGCCACGCGTGGTCGGCAAGTTTGATGACACCGGCGAGTGGAGCAATACGCGCCGCAGCGGTCATGGTGAATGGCTGCTGCCCGGCACTTATGAACTCAATCCAACGCAAGTCGCGCGCGCGATTGCGTCGCGTATTTCGAAATACTTTGCCGGTCATCCGATCGAGCAGCGCGTGCGTGAACGTATTGCCTATCTGGAGTCGCGCGAAGCTGTCCTGAAAGTTAGCACTGGATCGAATCCGCAAAAAGATCGCACGCCGTATTTTTGCTCGGGTTGTCCGCACAATACCTCAACGCGTGTACCCGAAGGTAGTCGCGCACTCGCAGGCATTGGTTGTCACTACATGGCCTTGTGGATGGATCGTTCTACCTCGACCTTCACGCACATGGGTGCCGAGGGCACGACCTGGATTGGTCATGCGCCCTTCACCACCGAGCAGCATGTGTTCGCCAACATTGGCGACGGTACTTACTATCACTCGGGTCTGCTGGCGATACGCGCGTCGGCCGCCGCCAAGGTCAATATGACCTACAAAATTCTGTTCAACGACGCTGTTGCAATGACCGGTGGTCAGACGCACGACGGTCCGCTTGATCCCGCGACGATTTCGCGTCAGGTCGCTGCTGAAGGTGTGACGCCGATTGTCGTGGTCACCGATGAGCCAGACAAATATCCGGCCAGTACCAACTGGGCGCCGGGCGTGACGATACGTCATCGCAGCGAACTCGATGCTGTTCAACGCGAAATGCGCGAAGTCAAAGGTGTGTCGGCCATCATCTATGACCAAACCTGCGCATCCGAGAAGCGTCGTCGCAGGAAGCGCAATGCCTTTCCTGATCCGGCCAAGCGTGCGGTGATCAATGAGGCGGTGTGCGAAGGTTGTGGTGATTGCAGCGTTAAATCAAATTGTCTGTCTGTCGAGCCACTGGAAACTGAATTCGGTCGCAAGCGTCAGATCAATCAATCCAGCTGCAACAAGGACTTCTCTTGCGTGACTGGTTTCTGTCCGAGCTTTGTGACGGTTGAAGGTGGACAGCTGAAGAAACCGAAAAAAGCTGCGATGAAAGATGCCAGTGGCAGCACGATTTCCGCGATATCACGCGCAGCAAAGCTCAGCGCACCGCAATTGCCTTCGCTCGGCGAGCCTTTTGGCGTGCTGGTCACGGGTATTGGCGGCACAGGCGTGGTGACGGTTGGCCAGATTCTGGCGATGGCAGCCCACGTTGCCGGAAAGGCTTGCAGCGTACTCGACATGAGTGGCCTCGCACAAAAAGGTGGGCCGGTGATGTCGCATGTGCGTCTGGCAGAAAAAGATGATCAGATCCACTCCACGCGCGTCGGCACCGGTGCGGCTGATCTGGTGATTGGCTGTGATGTGATTGTTGCTGCGAGCAAGGACGCGATTGCACGTATGGGCAGTGGCCGCACGCATGCGGTCATCAACTCCACACTTGCGCCGACAGCCGCATTTGTCAAAAATCCGGATTGGGTTTACCCAGACGCCAGCGCTGCTGACAATATCCGCAAAGCCTGTGGTGATGAAGCCGTCGCTGCGGTCGATGCTGGCAAGATCGCGACCACCCTGATGGGCGATGCGATTGCGACCAATATGTTTATGCTCGGCTATGCATTCCAGCGCGGCTGGGTGCCACTGTCCGAGCAGGCATTGCTGAAAGCGATTGAGCTCAATGGTGTTTCTGTCGATTTCAATCAGCAGTCCTTTGCCTGGGGTCGTTTGGCAGCCGACAATTTGGAAGCGGTCGAGAAAGAAATGAAGGCGCTCGCACCGGCACAGGTGATCGAATTCAAACGTGCGCCAACCTTGGATGAAACTATCAAGCGCCGCATAGCCTTCCTGACGGATTATCAAAACGCATCCTATGCGGACAGTTATCGACAGTTCGTCGAGCAAGTGCGCGCTGCCGAGAGCAAATTGGTATCAGCTGGGCAAAGCTTGCGTTTGACCGAAACCGTCGCACGTTATTTCTTCAAGCTCATGGCGTACAAGGATGAGTACGAAGTCGCACGTTTGCACAGCGATCCTGCATTCAAACAAAAAATTGCAGGTATGTTCGAAGGAAATTATTCGATCAAATACCACCTTGCGCCGCCACTGCTGTCAGATCGTGATGCGAACGGTCATTTGATCAAGCGTCAGTTCGGTAGCTGGGTCGGTATGGTGTTTCCGCTGCTGGCAAAACTGCGCTTCCTGCGTGGCAGTTTTCTGGATCCGTTTGGCCATACTGAAGAGCGCAAGAGTGAACGCGCTTTGATCGTTGAATATCGCAACATCATTGCAGCGTTGCTGCCGGCACTGAGCAGCGAGAATTTGTCGCAGATGGTGGAGCTGGCTAGTGTTCCGGAAGACATCCGGGGTTATGGTCATGTGAAAGAACGGCATTTAAAAAATGCCAAGCAGAAGGAGGCCAAGTTGCTTGATGCTTTGAAACCGGGTAACAAGCCCGCGCCTGTCTCTGGGCGGCACGCGGCTTGATTCCTGAATTGGTTGATTTAAATTCACGAATAAAATTTTTTTAGGTATGCAACGAAAGCCGCTGGATCCCAGCTTTCCCCCAGCTTTCGCTGGGGCGGTGGCTGGGGCGACGGATTTTATAGCCAGTGGCCTAAATATTTTCATCCCGGCGAAAGCCGGGATCCAGCGTCTTTCGCTTATGTACCAGCTGCGTACTCGCGATAACCGTTGGCGCGCAATTCACACGCTGGACAAGCACCACAGCCATGTCCCCAGTCATGCAATACGCCCCGTTCGCCCAAATAGCACGTGTGCGTATCAGTGCGTATCAAAGTCACCAGTGGCTCGCCACCCAAATCGTGAGCAAGCTGCCAGGTCGCTGCCTTGTTCAGCCACATCAAGGGTGTTTGCAGTGAAATCGAGTTGGCCATGCCGAGTTGCAGTGCTGATTCGAGTGCGCGCAGACTTTCATCACGACAGTCCGGATAACCTGAGTAATCTGTCTCGCACATGCCGCCGACGATGACATCAATGCCGCGGCGGTAAGCGAGCGCGGCTGCGACGGTAATGAAAAGCAGATTGCGACCTGGCACGAAGGTATTCGGCAAACCATTGGCTTGCATCGCAATCGCCGTATCTCGAGTGAGGGCAGTATCGGAAATTTGTCCCAGCAGCGAGAGATCGAGCAGATGATCTTCACCAAGACGGTTATGCCATTCAGCATTCAATGTACGTATGGATGACAAAAGAGTGGGTCGCAGGCTAAGCTCGACCGCATGTCGCTGACCATAGTCAAATCCCAGTGTCTCGACTTGCGCGTAGCGCGACAGCGCCCAAGCCAGACAGGTAGTCGAATCCTGCCCGCCCGAAAACAGCACCAGTGCTGAAGAACTCATTTCTTTATAATTTTTTCTATCGTTTGCTCAATCGAATCGCCGCTGGGTTCGGTAAAACGCAGACGCACAGGGAACCATTCCTGGGTTGGCGCGAGCCAGATATCGACTTGTCGCCCATTGCCGGAGTCGCCCGGTACATGCGCGACATGCAGGGTATCCACTTCGCCAAGACTGGTACGAAGTCGTTGTTTGTCTTTTACTTGAAACGTCCAGGACTCGCCGCCGCGATGGCCAGCGACAAAAAATTTCCAGCTTGAGCCGGGAACGAAACTGCCCGGGCGAGCACGTGCGATCGATAGCAATTGCCAGATCACGCTGAGGCGGTCTTGTTCACCGCCCTGAATTTTGTAAGGAGGAACATCACCCGCAAAATTGATCTGGCCCGCTCGACGATCAAATACGACAGCGACAGGTTCCTTGCGTATGCGTTTCAGCAAAAAATTCGTCGGTACCAAGCCGCTGCGATCAATGGCACCTTCGCTTTTCTCTGACATGAGCTGCCCTGTCAGCTGAGTGGACGTATCAAAAACTAGTCGGTATTGTTTTGCATCGGTTTGCCAATCGATTTGGCCGCTGCCCTCGACGGAGAGTCCTTTGATGTCCGCACGCAGCCGGTACTGCAACTGACTCGAGGGCGGTGCATTGCCTATGGTCTTGTCTTGTGCGTGCACTAATCCCAGACTTAACAGCGCGCCTGTCGCCAGCATAGGAAATTTTTTCAGCATGAGCATCATGTTTTTTCTTTTGGTGAGATTTTTGGTACGTCAGTGTTTATTTTTTTTCCAGTTTCGACAAGGTTAACCCAAGCGATGTGCCCTTGCGATCCACGTACATGATTTTGACTGGATACCAGTCCTGCCCAGGTGCGATCCAGACTTCGAGCTGGTAGTCGTTGCCGCCATCAGGTCTTATCATGCTCATATGCCATGCATCGGTTCGGCCCTGCCCTAGGGCAATGGATTCCATTCCGTGTACCGTCACACGCCACGGATCAGCAGTGCGGCTACCGGCGATGATCAGCTCGAATGACAAGCCAGCTTGTAACTTGTCAGGATTGCCACGCGCCAGACCGGCCAGTTGCCAGAACACGCTGCCACGATCCTGTTCGCCGCCTTTGACAGCGTAGTTGTTGGTCGAAGCCGAGAAACTGATCGTCTGACGCTCCCGATGAAAATGCGTATTGGTCGATGACTTTCCCAAGCGCTTTTCCGTATAAAGCTCTGGCAGGATACCGATTTCGCCCAGGCGACCTTCGCTACGATAGCTGAGCACGGATAAAAATAATACCGATGCCTCACCGGTGATTGAGTACTGTCGGCCGTCATGCAGCCACTTCACCAGACCCCGACCCTCGACCTTGCTGCTGCCTTTGATGGCGACTGCGTCATAGCTTAGATCGGCGGAGGGCGGCAGACTGATGCGAGAGAACAGGCGTGGTGTATCTGCCGTGGCCGCGGGGGCAGGGGCGAGTGCTGCAGGTGGCGCATCAGATTGCGTTGGTGTTAGCGCTGGCTCTGGTGCGGCATGGGTTTGCGATGTTGCCCGCGTTTGTGTTGTGCCAGGTTCAGGTGACGCGGGCGCTTCTGGCGGCGGCGCGGCTACCGTGCTTGCTGCCGTTTCAGGTACTGGGTCGGCGGGCTTGCTCGTGTTATCCGAAGGCATCGCAAGCGCTGGCTCGGTGACGGTGGGAGCTGCAGCCTCGTTTGCGGTCGGCGGCTGGCTTGTTACTGTAGCGTCCGGCAAGCGCGGCGACGATTTTTCCGAAGCGGGCGTTACAGGGGGAGGCTGGTCTGGTATGGCCTTCTGGATTGGAGGCCTTATCATGGTTTGCAAGCTGACCTCGATCAGGTCTTCTTGGTCATCAAGCAGCGATACCAATGCGAGACTGTCTTTCGCCCATTGGATAATAAACAGATGTACCAGCACGGACAGGAGAAGGATCAGTAGCGTGAATCCGGCTTTGCGGCCGGATGGCAGCAACGAATAAGGGAATGGGTCACGCGCGGACATCTCACTAGTTTACCGGTGTCAAATGAGGTGTGCTTGTTTGATTTAACGCCGCAGAGAATCATCGGAGTCGGGTCATTGTGATCCGATCTGTTACCCTTTTGCTGAAAAGGGACGGCATCGGCTGTTCTGATGATACCGCTTTGGGAGATACGTAATGTCCAGCAATGACACGGATGGGTTGCCGGGAGCCGGCGCAATGAACGATACCCTTGAATTTGTGCGCAATATGTGGGGCGCAATGAAAATACCCGGCATGTCCATGCCATCAATGTCACCCGATGACATCAACAAACAAATTACCGATCTCAAAGCTGTCGAGTCCTGGTTGCAAATGAACATGAACATGTTGCGCACCACGATACAGACACTGGAAGTTCAGAGCGCCACCCTGTCTGCGATTCAGACCATGGGCCAGAGTTTTTCACATGCCGGTACCAGCCGACCCGCGGCCGAGAGCAAGTCAGCATTCGAGTCCCCGTTTGAGAAAACTGCCGAAAAGACGGATAAATCTGCATCGGGTATGCCGGACACATCGGCATTCGCAGCGCAGTTTGCCAATCCCGCTTTATGGTGGAACACGGTGCAGGATCAGTTTGCGCAAGCCGTCAATCAGGTCGTGACACCGACCAAGAAACCCGCCAGAAAAAAAGCAGCGCCAAAAAAGAAAGCGACCGCGGCAACAAAAAAAACCACCGCCCCGCGCGGTACGAAAAAAGCCAAAATATGAGGTTTCAGCGTCTCTGTCTCGCGGCCTTGGTTAGCGAAGTTTGGTCGGTGCCCTCATTTGCGCGCCAGTTGTTTCAGGCCGCGCATCAATGAACCCAGCACGGGTAGTTTTTCGTAGAGTTCTTCTGCTGCATCCCAGTAATCGCGATGAAAATTTGCCTTGCCATCAGGGCCAAAGCGAAGATGCGTGGCGCCGCGTATGCATTGCTCTGCTGTAGAAAAGCGTTTCATTTGAAACAGAAAATCCCAGGTCAGAAAAGCCTGATCACCTTGCAGTACGTGGTTCGTCACGACAAAGCGCGGACTATCGACTTGTTCGAACATGTGCGAAAAAATTTGTACGACGTCGGCCAGACCGCGAACTTCGTTAAAGGGATCCTTGAAAAAAACGTCCTCGCTATACACCTGCGCTAACTGACTGACATTGCCAGTATTGATGGTTTCAAAAAAGCGGATTAGTTTTTGCAGGTCATCTTCGTGATTCATAGACCGGTCACTTTGTGAATCAGTGAAAAATACCAGCGATAGGGCAAAAGCCTAGCCATTCTGAGCCAATTCGTAAAGCCTTTGGGAAAATGAATATGGAAGATACCTTTTTCCATTCCTGTTACGATTTCCTGCGCCGCTCGTCCGGCACTGATCAGGCCCGGCATCACGAAATTATTTTGCGCAGTCGCCGGTGTGGCAACGAAACCCGGATTGATCATATACACCGCATGCCCGCGCGGATGCAGATCGAAGTACAGTGATTCGCACAGATTAATCAGTGCCGCTTTGGTTGGGCCATACACCAGCGCCTTGGGCAAACCCGAATAGCCAGCCACAGATGAGACGATGCCGATTCCGCCGCCGCTGTTTTTCTGATCGAGCAAGATTGGAAGCATCGCATCGATGCAGTGAAACACGCCGCGCAGATTCACATCCAGCAGTTGATTCACCACCGCCATGTCAAAGGTATCGACCCGCATTTCATTGTAGGCGCCGGCCACAATCAGCATCAGATCCAGTCCGCCCCATTCTGCAAGCAGCTGATCGCGTGCGGAAATCACTTGCGCATGCTGCGTCACATCCAGTGGCAGCACCAGTGCCTGTGGATGGGTGTTCGCTATTTGTTGGAGTGCGTTTGCCTTGCGTGCCGAGATCGCCACGCGCGCGCCTTTTTCGAGCAGCAGCTTGGCCGTCTCGGCACCGATGCCGGTCGACGCGCCAATGACCCATACCCGCGCGTCGCGCCAGTCCCGGATACGCCGATTCATGCCGCGCACTGCAGGCTCATACAGCATCGTCTGCGCGTCGTGTAACCGCAGGGCCTGCGGAGTTTGCGTCATCACTGCGGCCTTTTGCGAAATGACAGGGTGACCTCGCCCAGCCGTATGCCAAATTTGCTCATGACCGCGCGGTTGATCATCACGTTCTCATCCATCTGGTACATCCAGTCATCGAAATTAACGTGATAAACCTTGCCATCGACAGGCAGTGCCAGCACATACTTCCAGTTCAGTGTATTGCCACCGGTGGTGCCATCAGCCTCACCGATCACATCACCTGCCGTGCCGATATAGCGGTTCTCGCCCACTTTCTTGAGGGTCCACACACGTTTTTGCGTGGTACCGTCCGAGTAAGTGAAATCTTCATCCAGCGTGCCCGTGTCACCGTCCCAGCTGCAATGCATCACCACGGTGAAGCGCTTGACGACCTTGCCCGAGCGATCCTGAAACATGCCCCAAGCATCCACGGTGCCATTGAAATAGGTTTTCAGGTCGAGCGCTGGATGCTCGGCGGTGTAATCAGCGGGCGTCATTGTTGTTCCGCAGCCAGCAACAGCAATTGCCAGCGCAAGGCTGATTGATCGTATCCATGCATTCACTATCCATCTCCATAATTTTTATTGTGGTGTTGTCTCGGATTTCAGTTTCACACTTGCTTCAGTGGTGAACGCCACAGAAGCAAGCCTGCCGCCACTTTCAGTCCACATGGCAGTAACGCATACCCAATCACCAAAGCTCGTAATCCTTCCTCACTTGCATGACCGGGCGCATAACCCAGCCAGTCCAGCAAAGGCAATGCAATTCCTGCAGCGAGTGCCAGATTGAGCTTGGTCATCCAGCTCCAAAGCCCAAAGTACGCGCCCTCGCGTTGTCCGCTATGCCCTGCCGCGCCTATCACGCCGGCCAGCAAGGCGGGTGGTAAAGCCAGATCTGCGCCCAGTGCCGCACCAGACAACACACAAATCACCGCAAACGACACCAGCGCACCACTTTCAAGCTGTGCAGTCCACACGAAAGCACTCACGGCAAGCAGCATGCCCGCCAACCAGGCATTGGCTTCACCGATGTGCATGGCCAGTTTCGCCCATGCGGGTAATGCCAGTGCGGCTGCAAAAAAATACAGCACCAAAAATAAGCCAGCATATTCCGGCAGCTCCAGTCCGTCTGAAGCAAAAAACATGAACAGCGTCGCTGGTATCGCAGCTGCAATGCCATTCACGGCGAACACGGCGAGCAGCCAGCGAAACTGTCTATCACGCAAGGGCAGCATGACCGAGTGCGCTGGTGCATCCTCTACTTTGCGCAATGACGCGCGCGGTGCAAAGTGCAGGAGCACAAAAGTCGTGACCGTCAGCAGTACGATAAAAACAACCGACAATCCGGCCATGCCTATCAACATCGGCAGTGCCGCTGCCATCACCACACCGACTAGTGCACAGGCTTCACGCGTTGCAGTCAGTCTTGCGCGTTCGCCGCGTTGCTGCGTGAGGGTCGCACCCCAGCTATTGTGTGCAATTGTCGCCATGCTGAAGCCCACATAGACGACGAGCAAACTCAAACCAAACCACAGATACAAATAATTCGTCGACATCAACGGTGGATGAAACAGCGCCAGATAGCCTGCGCCCAGCGGCAACAGTGACATCAGTACGAAGCCGGCATGACCCCGCGTCAAAGCCGTTCTGTCCATCCAGCCACCCAGCGCCGGATCAATGAAGGCATCAAACAATCTCGCGGCCAGTAACAGACTGCCGACTGCGGTCAAGGACAATCCTAGCGTGCCCGCATACAGCTGCGGCACTACCACATACACAGGTAGTGCCAGCAGCGAGAGTGGCAGTCCGAACAAACCGTAGGCAAATAGCTGCCTGAGGGAGAATGTCATTCGGAATTTCTCTGCCTACTCAACGTGGCACCCGTTCATTTCGTGCTTAGTAAAAGCTGACGCAGTTTCGGCGCGGACGTTTTCGGATGTAACCAGATACCAAAAAATGCAGGACCGAATTCCGGGTCGGTAATATCACCGATGGATTTGCCATTCAAAAAAAAGCGTGATGGCTGACCAGGTGAAAAGACCCCGGTAAGTTGATAGCCCTCTTCCACATTCGGGAGGATTTTTTTCATATCCGCCAGCCATTGATCGTGTTGTGCGTTGGTGCCTATTCCCAGTTTTTTTATTTCATCAATACTGGCGATGGCAATTTTTTCACCATACAGTGTTCGCGTGTACTCGAGCTCAAGAGCAAAACTATTGCTCGCCCATCCCGTCGCGGTGACTTTTGTTTTGTCACCCCACAGTCGTGCTTTGTAGATGCTCAGGCCAAACCAGCGATACAAGCCCTGCCCAACTAGCGTAGCCTCCGGCAGTGCTTGCCGAACATGGGCGGGCGATGATTGCGCAATTGCTGCCACCGGCAGCAGGAATGCAATCAGAGTCAGCAAGAAAATACGTTGGTACATCGTTTTCATCACTGTTTCTGCAATGTGAACTGATACAGATCGATACTACCGGCACGGAATCCCGCTTCACAGTAGGACAGATAAAAACGCCACGTTTGAATGAAGGCGGCATCAAAGCCCTGCGCTGTTACTTCGGGCAGAGTTTTCATGAAGGCCGCATGCCAGAGTTCGAGTGTGCGTGCGTAGTCCAGGCCAAATGGGAGTTCATTCACCACTTTCAAGCCATGACGTTCTGCGTGAGCACGAAACACTGATGGCGACGGCAGCATGCCGCCAGGGAAAATATATTGCTGAATGAAGTCAGTGCCGGTGCGATAGCGCTCGAACAGCGCATCATCAATTGTGATAGTTTGTATGCAGGCGCGCCCGCCGGTTTTCAGTCTTTGTCCCACACACTCGAAGTAGCTATCCCAATAGGCTTCGCCGACAGCCTCGAACATTTCGATTGATGCAATCGCATCAAATTCACCCTGAACATCACGATAATCCTGCAGCTTCAATTCGGCCTGTTCTGCCAATCCTGCAGCTTGCAAGCGTTGCTGGGCGAATTCCAGTTGTTCGGTTGAGAGCGTCAGACCCGTCAGCTGCACGCCGCGCGTCGCAGCAAGCTCGGCAAAGCCACCCCAGCCGCACCCGATTTCCAGAATACGGCTGCCGGCACTCACGTGCAGTTCGTCATAGATGCGCTCGTATTTGGCTCTTTGAGCTTCTTGCAGCGTAGCCTGCGGCTTCACAAATAGTGCGCTTGAATAGGTCATCGACGGATCCAGCCACAGCTGATAAAAGCGGTTGCCGATATCGTAGTGCGCATGAATATTACGGCGACTGCCAGCACGCGAATTGCGGTTGAAGAGGTGACGAATGCGATAAACCAGGCTGCCCCACCAACTGCCATAAATAGCTGTTTCCAGTGCATTGCGGTTGTAGATGAAGAGCTTGAGCAGGCCGGTCAGATTATCGGTATGCCATTGCTGGCTGATGAAGCTCTCGGCAAATCCGATATCACCGGATTTCATCACGGCGACGCAGGGTTCCCAGTTCTTGAGTGTGAGGGTGACAGGTGCGCTGTCATCACCAAAATGCAGCACATTGCCATCCGGGCATTTCAATTTCAGCGAGCCATGCTCAAGCCGGCGCAACATTTGCAGCACAATGCGCGCCTGTGTCGGCAGCGTGGCAGATTGAAGATAGCTGCCGGCAATTTCATCATTGAGGGCGCGTGAGGGGGGCAGTGGTTGATTCATCGGCTCAGTGAAGAAGAAGGTGGCAATGGTTTGCTGAAGAAAGGCACGCGTTTGATAAATAGTCGCAGCGCCTGCCAGTGAATGCGGGCAATCACGCCAATGGTCATCAGCGGATGACGCAGAAGGGCTTCGGTCGCGCTGGCATTGGAGAGCGGTGACAGCACGCCGGAGACACTGGTGAGCAGTAACGGGCCTTCATTATCGTCATAGTCAATGCGTGCCACGATACGCTCGATATTGCGGCTATCGATGGTTTGTGTGGTGCGCATGAAGCGAAAACGGTAACTGCCTTCGACAGCACAGAACGGCGATACGTGAAATACTTTTTTCGCCGTCAGCGATACACCCCAAGGCATCACGTTGCCAGTGTCCAGCAGATAGCAATGACGTTCGCCGAAGGTGTTGTTCACTTCGCAGACAATCGCTCGCAATTCGCCATTGCGTCGGTGGCAGTACCAGAACGAGACCGGATTAAAGACATAGCCCAGTACCCGTGGAAAGGTTTGCAGCCAGATCTCGCCATCGGCATCGTCAACCTGCTCGCTTTTGAGCAACTGGTCTATCCACTGCAGAAGCGGTGTTTTGCCATCACCATGATCGCGATCGAAGAAGGACATCAGATTGAAACGATTGCGTGAACACAAACGACTGGGCAGGGCCGCATCACCCAAGGTACGCAAAGGCAACATCAGTGTGAACACACCGTAGCTGAAGGTGTTTTGTGCCGGGCGCAGGCGACTGTGTCTGACCTGACCCATACTTAACAATGCCTGCTTGGGCAGCTTTTGCATGATGGCCTCCGTTACGCAGCTCGGCGCGCTTGCAATTGCGCTTGTTGTTCGATCGCGCTGGCGACCGATAAGCCGGATTTGAGTCCGTCTTCATGAAAGCCGTAGCCGGTCCATGCGCCGGCAAACCAGGTATTGCGTTGACCCTGAATGCCGGGCAGTGCCTGTTGCGCAGCAATTGCAGCGCTGTCAAATACCGGATGCGCATAATCAAAGCGACCCATGACGCTGGCGGGATCCGGTTCGGACAAAGGATTGAGTGACACGATCACCGGTGTCTTGCATGGCAGAGGTTGCAGCATGTTCAGCAGATAGTGCACGCAGACGCGTGGCTCTTGAGTACCTGCACTTTCATAATTCCAGGCTGACCAGGCTGATTGACGCGCGGGCAGGCAGCTGGCGTCAGTGTGAAGTACCGCGTGGTTAGGCTGATAGCCCACCGCAGAAAGAATTTTTTTCTCTTCCGCGCTGGCATCGCTGAGGATCGCGAGACTTTGGTCGCTGTGGCAGGCAAGCACGACCTGGTCGTACATGAGACTGCCCATGGTGGAATCCACTTTTATTTGCCTCTGCGAGCCGAGATCAACGCGCGATACGGATTTGACCGGTGTCTTGAGGTATTTGTTCGTGATCTCTTTGAGCAATTGGATCACATAATGTCGTGCACCGCCCGTGACGGTATGCCATTGCGGTCTATCGCTCACTTGAATCAATCCGTGGTTATGGCAAAAGCGCACGAAGGTCGCGAGAGGAAAGGCGAGCATCTGCTCGGTGGGACAAGACCAGATGCATCCCGCCATGGGCAGCAGATACCAGTCGCGGAATTCCGTGCTGTACTGGCGCTGAACAAGAAAATCACCGAGCGGCATGTCATCCATCGTGTTTCCACTTTGGGCCATCTGCGTTGTTTCGCGATTGAAGCGAAGAATGTCTTTGATCATTCGCAAAAAGCGCGGATTGAACAGGTTGCGCCTTTGCGCGAAGACGGTGTTCAGGTTGGCACCGGCCCATTCAAGCGTGCGGGCGCCGGGCTGATCCGAGAGCGGCAGTTTGCAAGAGAAGGACATGTCGCTGGCCGAGGTATTGACTTTGATGTCGTCAAACAGCCGGACAAGATTCGGATAGGTGCGGTGATTAAAAACGAGAAAACCTGTGTCCACACCGAAGGTTTTGCCCTCGACAGTGATGTCCACGGTATTGGTGTGACCGCCAAAGTAATCGCCGGCTTCGTACAGCGATACTTCGTGTCCCGTGCGGGCCAACTGCCACGCCGCTGAAAGTCCGGAGATTCCGGAGCCAATCACTGCGATCTTCATCGTTTTGATACCCCGCATGAATAAAAAAGCTGTGACGCCCGTCAGGGAGAATACGGGTTGGGGGAAGATCGCCCCGACATGCCACCAGCATGCGCCGGGAGGCATCACAGCAAAAACCGTTTCGGATGACGGGCATCCGCATCAATCACTTCGTGACAAGTGCCTTTTCGATAGCGGCCACAAAGGCTTTATCACTTGGTCCCGTCGTGCTGCCGTAATGATTCACCAGCTTGCCTTCACGATCGATCAGGTATTTGTTGAAATTCCAGCCGGGCGCTTTGCCACTGGTCTTGGCCAGCGCAGCAAACAGCGGGTGGGCTTCTTTGCCCTTGACGGCAGTTTTCGAAAACATCGGAAACTTCACGCCATAGGTGTTGTAGCAAAAGTCGGCGATTTCTTTGCTGTCGCCGGGCTCCTGACTGAAATCATTCGAAGGAAAGCCGAGAATCACCAAGCCTTTGTCTTTGTACGTCGCATACAGCTTTTCCAGTCCTTCGTATTGCGAGGTAAAACCGCAATAGCTCGCCGTATTAACGACCAGCGTGACCTTACCTGCGTACTGGCAAAGATTTTGTGGCGAGTCATCCTGAAGACGGCTGTGCTTGAAATTCAGCAAAGCAGGGCATTCACTCGCCAGACTTGCGCGGGGCATGAAGGCCAGCAGTGTCATCAGGCACAGGAAACTGGCCACGACCCACCATGGTCTTGGAATTGCGCGGATTTTTGACTGGCTCATTAGAGGAATACCATAAAGTTTTAATTTAAACTGTCGGGTCATTCTAGCGCATTCACGGAAATTGTGTGACTGTCCGTCAGCTTGTTTTCGATTATTTTCGAAAAAGCAAAAAAACCAGGTTTTCTGGGGTGTTTGAGCAGAAAAAATTTATTTATGACAACTTTCCGACCCTATTTATGCGCCATCTAATCCTTGTACTTGGCGACCAGTTGAGTTTTACCAGCCCGGCGTTCGCGGACTTCGATCCCGCTCAGGATGCTGTGCTGATGATCGAGGCGCCGGGCGAGGCAAAGGCGGTTTGGTCGCACAAGGCCCGCATCGCCTTGTTTCTGTCAGCGATGCGGCATTTCGCCAATGGCGTGGCGGCGCGCGGCTGGCCGTTCCACTATGTACAAATCGATGATCCAGTCGATCCCGGCTTCGATGAGCGTTTGAGGCAGGCTTTGCGCCAACACCGGCCTCGGGCCTTGCGGCTGGCGGAGCCTGGCGAGTGGCGCATGCAGCAGCAGATAGAAAGCGTTGCTCGTGATGAGGGTGTGGTTTTGCACCACCTTGATGACACGCATTTTCTGTGTAGTCGTGCTGAATTTGCCGACTGGGCACGCGGCAAGAAAGAGCTGCGCATGGAATTTTTTTATCGCGTGATGCGAAAAAAATACGGGGTCATGATGGACGGCGCCGAACCGGCCGGCGGTCAGTGGAATTTCGATGCCGAGAACCGCAGTGCCTATCCCAAACGCACCGGTCCCGGCGTGATACCGCCGCCAGCCGCTTTTGCGCCCGATGCAGTGACGCTGCAAGTGATCGATTTGGTGGAAAAACTTTTCCCCGATCATCCTGGGTCGCTCGTGCACTTTGCATGGCCGATAACCAGAGAGCAGGGGCTAGCGGCTCTCGAGCGTTTCATTGACCAGCGCCTGAACAAATTCGGTGATTATCAGGATGCGATGTGGACCGACACACCGCTGGGCTGGCACTCCCTGCTTTCGACAGCGCTCAATCTACACTTGATTGATCCGCGTGAAGTCATCGCGGCGGCGGAGCAGGCCTGGCGCCGGGGGCATGTGTCCATCGAAAGCGCAGAGGGTTTCATACGTCAGATACTCGGCTGGCGCGAGTTCATCCGCGGTGTGTACTGGACCGATATGCCCGCCATGGCTAAGGCAAACCACTATGGACACCAGCGCGACTTGCCGGACTGGTTCTGGAGCGGCCAAACCGGGATGGCTTGTGTGCGCGATAGCCTGAAGCAAACCCTGGAGCTTGGCTATGCGCATCATATTCAGCGGCTGATGGTGACTGGCAATTTCGCCCTGCTCGCCGGCTTGTCGCCGCAACAGGTCTGCGACTGGTATCTGGCGATTTACGTGGATGCGGTTGAATGGGTCGAGCTACCGAACACGGCGGGTATGGCCTTGCACGCCTGCGGTCCGCGTTTCACCAGCAAGCCGTATGTGGCTAGTGGCGCCTACATTAACCGGCAAAGTAATTATTGTTCGGGCTGTCGCTATGACCCTTCGCACCGCAAGGGAGACACCGCCTGCCCGTTCACGACCTTGTATTGGCATTTTATCGGCGAGCACGAAACGACCTTAGCCGCTAACCCAAGGACCGCCCTGATGGCCAAAAATCTACAAAAGCTTGATGCAGCCGAGCGGGAGGCGATACGGATTCGTGCCGGGCAAATGCTCGCTGCACTGAACGATTTGTGATGTTTGGCGGCTGTAAATCTAACTCACGAGTCGCCGTGGCCATCAATAGAACGGTAACACTTTGTTGGTAGAATTCGCATAGCTCATTCATGCAGAAAGCTCAACAAATGCTGTATCCCGAACTCTTCCGCTCACTGGAGCAAGTCCGCTGGAACATGGAAACCGATATTCCATGGGGCGAGTTCGATCCTGCGTTGCTTTCTGACGAGCAGGCTCAGACCATACGCATGAATGCAATCACCGAGTGGTCCGCCTTGCCCGCGACTGAAATGTTCTTGCGTGATAATCGCAATGACAGTGATTTTTCTGCTTTCATGTCCGTGTGGTTTTTCGAAGAGCAAAAACACTCGCTGGTATTGATGGAATATCTGCGCCGTTTTCGCCCCGAGTTGGTGCCGACCGAAACCGAGCTGCATAACGTGCGCTTCGAATTCGATCCGGCGCCGCCGCTGGAAACCCTGATGCTGCATTTTTGCGGCGAGATACGACTCAATCACTGGTACCGCTGTGCTGCTGACTGGCATACCGAGCCGGTGATCAAGCACATTTACAAGATCATCAGTCAGGATGAAGCGCGGCACGGTGGCGCCTACTTGCGTTACATGAAAAAAGCGCTAGCAGAGGCTGGGGATAATGCACGCGTCGCCTTCGCAAAAATTGGTGTGCTGATGGCCTCGGCCCGGCGTACCGAAAAGCCACTGCATCCGACCAATCTTCATGTGAATCAGGCGCTATACCCCAACGATACGGTGCAGAGCCGCCTGCCCGACCCCAACTGGCTTGAGGCTTGGCTGGATCATCAGATTCATTTTGATGACCAATGGGAAAAGAAAGTCGTTGATCGAATTTTGCACAACCTCTCTTTGCTGTTCGAGCGCAGCTTCGGTTCGGTGCAGGAACTCAATCGCTACCGCAAGGAAGCGATCGCGCGCCTTGAGCCGCAGGTAAAAGCCTCGGTCTGATGGCCAGCCGGCGCCGCGCTCGGCGGATATCCGGGGGCGCCCAGAATATATCCCGATGCGGCTAATCACCCTTGCTTTGCGGCGATTTTCTGACTGCACTACACTTGCCATCAGCCCGAACGGCGCGTCTACGCGCGTGAGTGACATCCAATGAGGACAGCCAATGAAACGAAGAACCCTGGTGCAGGCATTATTCGTCGGCATGATTGTGCCCAGCCTGGCGCGCGCCGAAAAGAAAACGCAGATCGACGTGTTCAAAACATCCAGCTGCGGCTGTTGTGTCGAGTGGATCAGCCATCTTGAGCAAAACGGTTTTGAAGTGATTGCGCACAATGTGCCGAAAACCGGACCCTATAGGTTGCGCTTTGGTGTGCCACCCGATATGGCGTCCTGCCACACCGCCATGGTGGATGGTTACGCACTTGAGGGCCACGTGCCTGCGCGAGAAATTCGACGTTTGCTCGCTGAACGCCCAAAGGGCATTGGTTTGGCCGTACCCGGCATGCCTGTGGGTAGTCCCGGCATGGAGGTCGAAGGCACCCGCAGAGATGCGTTCGATGTGATCTTGTTCGGCGAGGACGGTAGCCGCAAGATTTTTCAGCACTACGACGCGCGCTCCTGAGCGATTGAAACCCCGCATTTCTGGTTCGGGGCGGTGATCGAAATCCCGTTGGCGATCTGAGACTGTGGGTGATGGGAGTTCGCGTTGTGGCGCCAGATAATCTGTGGCGCCGTTTTCTTCAGCAAAGGTCTGTGGTGCCGCACACACATTCCTGAATTTTTTTCGCCCCGCATGCCTTGAGTGTTTTACATTCACCCCGCCGCCTGAATATGGATGTTTGTGCGGTCACGGAAAATGCATAAGCAATCAAGTCAAAATAATGGAAGTTGAAATCGATTTGCCGTCATTCCTGACTGCCGGCGATGAGCAGCGCTTTTTTCAGGGACTGAAAGACTTAACCGCCATCCGCGAATTCCAAATGCATAGTGGGCGCTTATTGCTCAGGATGGAAATACGATTTCTCACCAAGAGCGCATCCAGAGAATTCATCGCCCTGCTCACCCGCTACCAGGTATCGCTGGCGCCGCTCAGGTGCTTATCCGCAACGAACAAAAAATTTGCCTGGCTAGCAGATCCTTGTGAGTACTGGCACCAAAACATGTATGGTGATCCGCAGTCCTTGCTGGAGCGCCAAATCATCAATGGCTGATGCATCCCAGATAGTACGGTCGTATGCATAAAGTCTCGCGCCGGTAATTCGGGCTGAATGCAGTTTGCCTGCAAACCATTGCGCACCCTGCCAGGGAACTCAGCGCTGGCGGCGGCGTTTCAATAGAAATGCTTACTGATGATGCTCATGCATCTGTTCGTCCTGTCCGGATTTGGGCGCTGCTCCCGATTCCATGACAGTCACCGTGAGCGGTACTTTGCCTGCTTTCCGGAAGTTCAGTTGCATCGGAAAGCTGTCACCTGCCTTCAGTGGCTTTTTCAGGCCGATCAGCATGATGTGATAGCCCTGGCCAGATTTCATTTCAATTTTTTCGCCGGCTTTTAGCTCAATCCGTTCAACGGCACGCATTTTCATGACGTCGCCTTCCATCGTCATCGTATGAATCTCGACCTTGCCAGCGATCGGTGCCGCCACAGACTGCAGAACATC
>JACCDK011557241.1_pt1 | contig 26357 bp, 23 predicted proteins | sample 7445871 | NCBI WGS metagenome assembly JACCDK01 (sample SAMN15323436, study PRJNA562643) | freshwater metagenome | isolation source: river surface water | place: USA:Blue River Watershed | collected 2017-08-15 | reverse complement strand
GTTGTTCCACCCGGAACCGGAATCGTGCACCAGGTAAATATTGAATTCTTGGCGCGCGTTGTCATGACTCGTACCGTTGGCGGAGTTCTTCGTGCTTATCCAGATACCGTGGTGGGAACAGACTCTCATACAACGATGGTCAATGGCCTCGGTGTTCTTGGCTGGGGTGTTGGTGGGATTGAGGCAGAAGCTGCGCTGTTAGGACAGCCTGTTTCCATGCTCATTCCTCGCGTTGTCGGTTTTAAGCTCTCGGGCGAACTCCCGGTAGGTACCACTGCAACAGATATGGCGCTGACCATCACTGAGATGTTGCGCAAACATGGTGTTGTTGGCAAGTTTGTTGAATTTTATGGACCTGGGGTGGTCTCAGTACCAATGGCCAATCGCACAACAATCGGAAATATGTCACCAGAATATGGCTCAACCTGTGCAATTTTCCCAATTGATGAAGAGACGCTGCGCTATCTGCGCTTGACCGGACGCAGCGAAGATCAGGTTGCTCTGGTTGAAAAATATGCAAAGGCGCAAGGAATGTGGCATGACCCAGTTGCTTCACCACGTTTTTCTGAACATATCGAACTCGATCTTTCAGCAGTTGTTTCATCCATCGCCGGACCAAAGCGACCACAGGATCGCATATCACTAACAGTTTCAAAGAGTTCCTTTGAAAAAGTCTTGCCGAGCTACTTTTCTGATAAGACCGGTAAGAGTGAATATCCAGTCAAAGTTGGAGATAAGGCGACAACTATTAAGAATGGCGATGTAGTTATTGCTTCAATTACATCGTGCACCAATACTTCAAATCCTTCTGTCATGATCGGCGCAGCGCTGCTTGCTAAGAAGGCGGTCGAAAAAGGTTTGACTTCAAAACCTTGGGTGAAGACAACTTTGGCGCCAGGGTCCAAGGTAGTTACTGATTACTACGATCGTGCGCAGTTAACGCAGTACATGGAGGCTTTGGGCTTTAATCTCGTTGGTTATGGTTGCGTTACATGCATTGGGAACTCGGGTCCACTGCCTGTTGAAATCAGCAAGGCGGTCAATGAACATGATTTAGCTGTTACTGCTGTGCTCTCAGGAAACCGCAACTTTGAGGGGCGAATAAGCCCAGATGTGAAGATGAATTACCTTGCATCGCCTCCACTTGTTGTGGCATATGCACTTGCAGGAACTATGAATCATGATTTTGAAAAAGATTCTCTCGGCAATGATCAGAACGGAAATCCAGTCTTTCTCAAGGATATCTGGCCATCAGCTACAGAAATTCAAGCTGTGATTGATTCTTCAATCTCTTCAGAAATGTTTACCAAAGATTATGCAACAGTCTTTGAAGGAGATCATCGTTGGAAATCGCTTGATACTCCAACTGGTAAAACTTTTGAATGGGATCCGAAATCAACGTATGTGCGAAAGCCACCATATTTTGAGGGAATGCCAGCGCAGCCAGAACCTGTCAAGGATATTTCTGGAGCGCGCGTTCTTGCCATTCTGGGAGATTCGGTAACTACCGATCACATCTCACCAGCTGGAAATATCAAGGCCGATTCACCCGCTGGGAAGTATTTGCAGGCTCACGGAGTAGAAAAGAGAGACTTTAACTCTTACGGTTCACGTCGCGGTAATCACGAGGTCATGATTCGCGGTACCTTCGCAAATATTCGTCTGAAAAATCTACTGCTCGATGGCATAGAAGGTGGATTTACTCGAAACTTCCTGAACAATGGAGAACAAACCACGATTTACGATGCATCAGTTGCCTACCAGGCAGCTGGAATCCCACTCGTAATCTTGGCAGGCAAGGAGTATGGATCTGGTTCATCACGCGATTGGGCTGCGAAAGGCACTGCGCTACTTGGCGTACGTGCAGTCATTGCAGAGAGCTTTGAAAGAATTCACCGTTCTAATCTCATCGGAATGGGAGTTCTACCTCTGCAATTTGTGAATGGCGAAACTGCTCAATCCCTAGGGATTAAGGGCGATGAAATCTTTTCAATTTCGGGTGTCGCTGCACTCAACCAAGGGTCGATTCCCAAAGAGGTAACAATCAAAGCAGGGGAGAAAACCTTTATGGCGAAGGTGCGTATCGATACGCCAGGCGAGGCGGATTACTATCGCCACGGTGGAATCATGCAGTACGTACTGCGCCAACTGCGCGGCTAAACTAGACTTCTGCACATGCTTGAATCCATAAAGAGCCCAGCTGATCTGCAAGGATTGAGTCCCGAGCAGTTGGCCCAGCTCTCGGAAGAGATTCGCCAATTTCTGATTACCAAGGTTTCGAAAACTGGTGGCCATCTTGGTCCCAACTTGGGTGTTGTCGAGTTGACCATAGCCCTTCATCGCACCTTTGATTCTCCAAAAGATGTTCTTCTCTTTGATACTGGGCATCAATCATACGTTCATAAAATTCTCACCGGTCGCGCTGATCAATTTGATCATCTTCGCCAACGTGGCGGCATTGCGGGTTATCCCAATCGTCGCGAGAGTGAGCATGATGTCATCGAGAATTCCCACGCTTCAACAGCGTTGTCCTGGGGTGACGGAATTTCTCGCGGATTTAGCCTTACCGGACAGACCGATCGTCATGTTGTAGTAGTTGTTGGCGATGGAGCACTCACTGGTGGAATGTCATGGGAAGCGCTCAATAACATTGCAGCGACAGAAGACCGCAATCTGATGATTGTTGTCAACGATAACGAACGTTCCTACTCACCAACTATCGGCGGCCTCGCGACTTATCTTTCTACGCTGCGTGTCACACAAGGTTATGAGCGTTTCTTAGATTGGGGTAAAGAAGTCCTCTCTAAGACCCCAGTTGTGGGTGCGCCGATTTACGAGACGCTACATGGAATGAAAAAAGGCTTAAAAGATATCGTTGCTCCGCAAGGAATGTTTGAAGATTTAGGTTTGAAATATCTTGGTCCTATTGATGGCCACGACATTGCAGCGATGGAGCGTGCCTTTTCGCAAGCTAAGGAATTTGGTGAGCCAGTTCTCGTTCATGTCATCACCGAAAAGGGCCGTGGCCACAAACCAGCTGTTGCTGATGAGGCTGAAAAGTTTCATGCGGTTGGCGTTGTTGATCCGGAAACAGGTACTCCCATTTCAAAGTCAGCCACAAGTTGGACCAGCGTCTTTGCTGATGAATTAGTTGCGCTAGGGCACGCTCGCAAAGATATTGTGGCAATTACTGCAGCGATGCTTGGGCCAACCGGCCTTGATAAATTTGAAAAGGAATTTCCGGAACGAACAATCGATGTAGGAATCGCCGAACAGCATGCGGTTACCAGCGCTGCAGGATTGGCTTTTGCGGGACTGCGCCCAGTGGTTGCCATCTACTCGACATTTCTGAATCGCGCCTTTGACCAACTCCTGCTCGATGTCGCGTTGCACAACGCTGGAGTTACCTTCGTCCTAGATCGCGCCGGGATAACTGGCGATGATGGCCCGTCTCATCATGGTATTTGGGATTTGGCGCTGACTGGAATCGTTCCAACTCTGCATGTTGCAGCGCCACGAGATGCAGCGCGTTTGCGTGAAACGCTTCGGGAGTCAGTTGAAATTAGCAATGCTCCATCACTTATCCGTTTTCCTAAGGGTGCAGTGCAGAACGATATTCCAGCCTTTGAACGACGCGATGGCATTGATGTGCTCTATCGTGGCGAGAGCGCAGATGTTCTGCTGGTAAGCGTCGGCTCCATGGCCGCCATCGCGGTAGAGGCAGCTTCGCAGGCTTACCGAGAGGGTGTGGGCGTCACTGTAATCGATCCACGTTGGGTAAAGCCGCTACCGCAAAGCCTAATCGCAATGGCGCAACGTTATAAGAGCGTTGTGGTTCTTGAAGATGGTATTCGGCATGGTGGAATCGCAAGTTCAATCTCAGAGTTATTTCGCGAAGCAGGCATGAGCGTTGCGCTACATAGCATTGGCGTGCCACTAGAGTTTATCGAGCACGCCAAGAGAACCGAAATTTTAGAAGACTTAGGAATTACTGCACAAAAGATTTCACGCGATATCGTCGAGTGGAGTTCTACTGTGGAAGAGATGCAATTCCCGGCGCATGAAAACGCTGACCGCAAACCGATTCGCTAATCCCTTCACGATCAAGATACGGCAAAATTCCACCTAAGTGCATAGGCCAGCCGGCTCCCATCAACATACACAGGTCAATTTCGGCAGGCGTTGCTACTACACCTTCGTCAAGCATCATCCGCGCCTCTTCGGCCAGCGCTTTGAGAGCGCGGGCACGTACCTGCTCAGAAGTAGATGGCGTTGTTCCTTTATGGATTAAGGCAACCGCTTCTGGATTTGCCCCATAACTTCCATCTTCTTTCTTGATGTAGAAAGTTTTCACGCCGGCCTTGACCATCGCTTGCATAGTAGGAGAGACACGGTAGCGCGGACCCAGATTTTCATGGAGAGTTTCAGAAACATGGAGCGCTACGCCAGGTCCTACTAAACCAAGAAGCTCAAATGGCGACATTGGGAAGCCAATAGAGCGCATAGCGTTATCTGCAACTGCTGGGTCTGTTCCTTCATCAACGGCGTCGGTGATTTCACCCATAAATCGAGTGAGAAGACGGTTTACGACAAAACCTGGTGCATCTTTACAAATAATCATCGTTTTCTTTAACTCTTTGCCTATGTTAACTGCAGTTGCAGTAGTTGCATCATCAGTTTTGGATGTGCGAGCAATTTCGAGCAATGGCATCACCGCAACTGGGTTGAAGAAGTGAAAGCCCACAACTCGTTCCGGATGCTCAAGTCCCTCGGACATTCGTTCCACGGATAGAGAGGATGTATTCGTGGCCAAGACGCATTCTGGGCCGATAATCTTCTCCAACTTCTTGAAGAGCTCTTGTTTTAAAGTTAACTCTTCGAAGATTGCCTCAATCACAAAGTCACAGCCAGCAAAGACGCTTTGGTCGGCGCTTGCACTTACAAGCAATGAAAGACGTGCGGCAGATTCAGCGCTCAAACGCTTCTTTTCGACCAACTTAGAGAGTTCATTACGTACCCAAGCAACACCTTTGTCGGCTCGCTCTTGATCAATATCAGTCATCACAACTGGGCACTTGAGATTGCGCACGAATAAGAGTGCAAGTTGCGATGCCATCAGCCCTGCACCTACAACGCCAACGCGAGCCACTTTTCGCGCTAGCGCAGGCTTAGGCGCACCTTCAACTTTCTTGCGTTTCTTCTGAATGAGGTTAAAGGCATAAAGTGAAGCGCGTAGTGGATCTGACATGGTCAGGTCTGCCAGCGCGATATCTTCCGCATCGAACCCTTGACTCTTTGTATTTTTCTGAGCGGCTGAAATTAATTCAAGAGCCTTCATGGGAGATGCAATCTCAGCACCACCATATTTTTTGAGAGCAGCAACTCGTCCTGCAGCGAGAGCGTTCTCCCAAGCAGGATCATTTGAGTAATCCTTACGATCTATCTTTGCATTACCCGTCAAAACAGAGACAGCAAACGAGATCGACTTTTCGAGAAAATCGGCAGGTTCGAAGACTGCATCAACAACACCAAGTGCGAGCGCATCTTTTGCCTTCATCATGGTGTTGTTGTTAAGAGCATTATGAATAATCACTTGTACAGCGCGCTCTGGACCAATTAATTTGGGCAGAATTGTCGCACCGCCCCATCCAGGCACGAGACCAAGAAATACTTCTGGAAGCGCTGTAAATGCTGTGCTGGCCAGTGTTCGGTACTTGCAATGTAGTCCAACTTCTAGGCCACCACCGAGTGCAAGGCCATTGATGAAAGCAAAAGTTGGAATTCCAATTTCATCAAGGCGACGGAATACATCGTGGCCAAGTTTTCCGATAGCGAGCGCTTGTTCGCGTTGTGCTAAATAAGAGAGCGCTGAAAGATCGGCTCCAGCAGCAAATATAAATGGCTTACCAATAATTGCAATTGCTGTTGGCTTGCGAGAAGCAGCATCAGTAATTGCGCTATCGAGTGCTAGAACAGATTGTGGGCCAAAAGTATTGGGACGGGTGTGATCCAATCCGTTATCCAGGGTAATGAGCGCAAGAGTGCCGGCGTATCCAAATGGTGTGAGATCGACATCGCGAACAAGCGCATGAGTAATGACTTCCTCTGGAGCGCCCTCTGGGAGCGTGATTGCAGTCGTCATTACTTCTTTCCTCCTGTGTAATGAGGATTTTCCCAAATCACAGTCCCGCCCATTCCAAGACCGATACACATCGTCGTAATTCCGTAACGAACTTCGGGCTTCTCTTCAAAGGTACGCGCTAAATTGAGCATTAAACGCACGCCCGATGATGCCAGCGGATGTCCAACAGCAATCGCGCCGCCGTATGGGTTGACGCGTGGGTCATCATCTGCGATTCCAAAGTAATCAAGGAAGGCTAGTACCTGTACTGCAAGTGCCTCATTTATTTCAAAGGCGCCGATATCTTCAATCTTCAAGCCGGCTTTTGCGAGCGCCTTAATTGTTGACGGAACTGGTCCATAACCCATGACCTCTGGCTCCACCCCAGCAAATGCAAAGGTGACTATGCGCGCTTTGATAGAAAGTCCAAGTTCTTTCGCCTTATCTTCACTTGCTAAGAGAGCAGCAGTGGCACCATCGTTGAGTCCAGATGAATTTCCTGCCGTCACTCGACCAGCTGGACGGAAAGGAGTTTTCAGTCCGGCAAGGCCCTCTAGAGTTGTGGTTGGACGTGGCGCCTCATCCATTGTGGCAACGCCCCATCCTAACTCTGCACTGCGTGCTGCAGTTGGAATCAAATCACGTTGCAACTTTCCATCAGCATAAGCTTGTGCTGTCTTCATCTGAGAGTTATAGGCGTAGCGGTCAGCACGTTCTTTGGTTAACTGCGGAAAGCGATCATGTAAACGTTCGGCGGTAGCGCCCATTGCGAGCGCATCTTGTTCGACCAATTTCTCTGCGAGATAGCGAGGATTTGGATCCATGAGTTCGCCCATTGGATGGTTACCCATGTGTTCTACGCCGCCAGCAATTCCAATTTCGATAGCGCCCATTGCAATCGCACCAGCAATTGTTGTTGTTGCAGTCATCGCACCTGCGCACCAACGATCAATGGAATATCCGGGAACGCTCTTGGGAAGTCCTGCCAATAACGTTGCGCTTCGTCCAATATTCATTCCTTGATCGCCAGTCTGCGTTGCAGCAGCGATTGCAACATCTTCAATGGCATCTGGTGCGACCTTGGGATTTCGTTCGAGTAAGCCGCGCATTGCTCGCACCATCAGATCATCTGCGCGAGTTCCGGCATACATGCTGCCCGCCTTGCCAAAGGGGGTGCGAACAGCATCGACTAAGACGACTGAGCGAAGAGTGTTGGACATGGAAGCGAGCCTCTTTCAGTAGATATGTTTCAAGGTTACTTGTCAGTAGCCCACTTTGTCATCAGCAAGATGTGATGAATTACGCAACACAAATGTTGCGTAATTCCTTGTACTCGGCTAGCCTGCGTTGCAATGGGTAGATAGCCCACTTTCATTTTGAGGGAGGCCTGATTGCGTAAATCCATATTTGCACCCGTCCTTGTAGCAGTGGCATTAATTGCCGGTCTTGGTATTTGGTCTGGGGTCAGCGGCGATTCTGGGGGAAGTTCGGAGAAAGTCACAGAACTGACGGTCTATTCCGGGCGATCAGAAGAATTTATTGCCCCATTTTTTGCCGAATGGGAGAGCAAGTCTGGAATCAAACTTAGCGTTCGCTATGGAGACTCAGCAGAGCTGGCAGCGCAAATTCTGGAAGAGGGTAAGAATTCGCCCGCTGATTTATTCCTCTCGCAGGATGCCGGATCCCTTGGTGCTGTTTCAGCAGCTGGCCTACTCACACAGCTACCCAAATCAGTAGGGCGTCAGATTCAAAAGCAATATGTTGCAGAGAATCGAAGTTGGGTTGGAGTTACTGGTCGCGCTCGCGTCTTTGTATACCGCCCAGGAGCAGTTGCTGAGTTGCCACAATCAGTCGCAGATCTGACCAAGCCTATTTATCGGGGCAAAGTTGGGATTGCGCCAAGCAATGCATCCTTTCAGGCATTTGTTACGGCCATGATTAACGAAAAGGGGGAGAAGTTTGCCAAGAATTGGCTGAGTGCGATGCAGGCGAATGGCGCAAAAGTCTTCCTCAAAAATAGCGCAATAGTTGAAGCAATTGATAAGGGTGAAATCAGCCTGGGTTTAGTTAATCACTACTACATATGGGAAGTTAGCGAGGCGCTGGGTCGAAGCATCAATGTTGAAAATGGTTACTTTGCACCTGGTGATATTGGAAACTTGGTAAACGTTTCAGGTGCTGCAGTGCTGAAGACAAGTGAAAAACAAGAGACGGCGGAAGACTTAATCAATTTCTTGACAGATCAGCCGGCTCAACTTTCATTTGTAGAAGACACACATGAATACTCATTGATTTCTGGAATTAAATCCCCGGACGGAGTGCCCGCACTTGAGGAGCTTGGTTCGCCAAGAGTGGATCTTTCATCACTTGAGAACGTTCAGAAAACTCAAGATTTACTCGTCGCTGTGGGCCTTCTCTAATGAGAATGTAAAGCTGTGAAGTCTCAGATTAACGCTGGTGCAATGGGATTGAGGGCTCTCGTAACGGGAGCCCTTATTCTCATCTGCCAACCGTTGATCTACCTGCTTATTCGAGCAAGTGAGAAATCAAGTAGTGAGATCTTCGCTTTGTTGGTACGCCAAAAGACGCTAGAAGTATTAGGAATCACCCTGGCACTTCTCGTCATCGTGGTTACAGCAAACATCTTCATCGGAACAGCTATTGCTGCGGGGCTTCATTATGTGCGCATTCCATTCCCAAGAGCGCTCTTAGTTCTCACAGTATTGCCCCTGGCCATTCCTTCGTATGTTTTTACATACACGTGGATCGCACTCTTTCCAGGGATGCGAGGGTTGTGGGCGGCTGCCTTCATCTTGTCACTCTCGACAATCCCATACATGGTTTTGGCAGTTACAGTTTCGTTTCAGAAGATTGATTCGAGCGTCATTGAAGTGGCCCGCTCACTTGGCTCAACGAAAGCCTCCATCTTTTTTCGAGTCATTCTGCCGCAGGTGCGCCGCAGCATAAGTGCCGGAGCACTTTTATCCGGCTTGTACGTTCTCAGTGATTTTGGTGCAGTGTCGTTACTTAATGTAGAGACACTTACTGTCTCCATACAAAACCTATTTAAATCATCTTACGATCGCAGTGCAGCAGCAGTGATTGGTTTGCTTCTCTTTTTAGCTGCAGCGCTCTTTGTCATATTTGAATCTCGTCTGAAGGGTAGGGATTTTGAATCTCGTGGCAATGAAGGATTTCAGGCGCACATCCGGCGAATTACACATCCTGCGTTATCAATTATCACCACCAGCGTCGTTGCACTGTACGGAATCTTGGCTGTCGCTATTCCTTTTTATGTTCTCATTTCGCGATACCTGCAGAATCCTGCTGCAGTTGCAATTTCGGATTTAGGTAGCGCTGCGCTCTCGACCATTGGGGTTGCCGGTTTAGGTGCACTCATCACCTTTGCACTTTCACTACCATTAGCTGTTCTGATAACACAGGGGGCCAGTAGATTTGCCTCAATATCCGAGAAAGCTATTCTCATGGCGCACGCCTTGCCGGGAGTTGTCGTGGGATTGGCACTTGTCTCATTCGGATCACGATTGGGGCCGCTCTATCAATCGGTCTACCTGCTTGCTTTTGCCTATGCAGTCCTCTTTCTTGCCAAGTCCGTGGCATCTACTTCAGGTGCTCTCACTTTAGTGTCGCCACAATTAAAGGAAGTTGCTGCAACGCTAGGTGAGAGTAAGACAAACATTGCCTGGCGGGTTGTATTCCCAATTGCACTTCCAAATATGGCGTTGGGAGTGCTCTTGGTTTTCTTGACAGCGATGAAGGAGTTGCCCGCCACAATTATGTTGCGGCCAACAGGAATGAACACACTTTCAACCGAGATTTGGAGTTATGCAGCGATTAGTCGATTTAATGAGGCTGCTCCCTATGCTTTATTATTAGTACTCATTGCGGCTATTCCGACCTTTTTATTAACTCTTCCACAATCTGCCAAGAGCGGTGATGATACGAAAGTGAGGAAAATCTAAATGACTTCACTGAGCGTCTCTCATCTCACCGTAAATTTTGGGGACCGTACCATCATCTCTGATTTATCTTTTGAACTTCGGCAAGGAGAGATCGCCTCTCTTCTAGGTCCTTCAGGGTGTGGTAAAACGACTTTATTACGAGCTATTGCAGGTTTGATTCAACCTGCGAGCGGAACTGTGCGCTTTGGTTCTCAACTCGTAGGAGTTTCATCTGTTGTGTTACCTCCTCATAAACGAGGAACTGGTTATGTCCCGCAACAAGGTGCGCTCTTTCCGCACTTAAACGTGGCCAAGAATATTTCTTTTGGGCTAGATCGTAAGAAGTATTCCAAATCTGAAATTTCTCAGATTACCGATGAAATGATGGAGCTTATCGGCCTCAAAGGTTTTGAAAATAGACTTCCATATCAACTCTCGGGTGGACAACAGACTCGCGTGGCACTTGCCCGAGCACTGGCCATAAAGCCAAAGATGATTCTTCTTGACGAACCATTTTCAGCACTTGATGCCGTTCTGAGAAATGAATTGCGCAGTGAAGTTGTTGCTCTCTTGCGTCGTTTGGGATCAACTGCCATTTTGGTAACACATGATCGCGAGGAAGCCCTTGTTTCATCAGATCGGGTCATTCTGATGCGCAATGGAAAAATTGCCCAAAACGGTACCCCAGAAGAGGTTTACGAAGAGCCAATTTCGCCTGACATCGCTGCTAGTACCGGAGATGTTTTGATTCTTCCTGCCAAGCAAGATAAGCAGGGTGAAACAATTTATCCGCTCTCTAGCTCTTCACCCTTTAACGCTGTTGATGCAACAGGCTACGTTGTCATAAGACCTGAAGAAATCAGAGTATCGCTTGAAAAAATTGAAGGGATAAGGGGTTCATTACAGCATATAGATTATTATGGTCATGATGCGATGCTCACAATTGCGATAGAACAGTCTGATGCTCCGATTAAGGCCAGAGTTGCTGGTCCCAGTGAATTCTCACTTGGCCAGAAGGTGTATATCCAACATCAAGGTCCAATTAGATATTTTTCTCGTCAGTAATTTCCGCTTCATTTGTTGTAGGAAGTTCTAGAGGAACTGTCTCTAAGAGGGCTTGCTGCAATATTGGAGCAGCAATTTCGCTCTGCCACCTGCGCGCTCCCATGGCGATGAGCGCTTCTTGCACTGAACTAACCGGCGGCTCCCAGCAAATCTTACGTACCAATTCTGGTGAGATTAAGTTTTCCAGTGGGATTGAGAGCTCTTCTGCGCGCGTTTGTAAGTTAAAGCGGGCGTGAGTAAGTGGTGCGTACCGATCTGGGAAGCGTTCTTTCCAAATTTTGATGGGAGGCATCGCATCGCTCTTTGTGCGCGGCTCTGGCCAATGTTCTTCTGGCATAGCTATCGCACGAGTAATGCAACTAATCCAGGTTGCAGCATTATCTAACCAGCGAGGACGAAGTCCGAGTGGTTTTAAAATTTTCTCTAAATGCATGCGGTTGGTAATTGGACCCTTATCCGACGCGAGCGCCAATTCGGTAATTGCCGCATCGGAGAGTAGGCGACCAGGTGAGATATCAAGCTCTTGTGCTAAAGAGTTACGCTCTTGCCAGAGCTCACGGATTACGGCCAAATGATTTCGCCTCTTCACCTTATGCATCCCCGATGTGCGACGCCACGGATCGATGCGAGGGGGCGGAGGGGGAGCGGAGAGTATGGCTGCAAAATCTTCCAAAGCCCACTGCAACTTTTCACTTTCTTTCAAAAGTTGATAAATCTTATTGCGCAGCTCGATGAGAAGTTCTACATCAAGAGCGGCGTAATTTAACCATTCAGAAGGAAGAGGACGTTGCGACCAATCAACAGCCGAATGTTCTTTTGCGAGAGTTATACCCATCAGGGTCTCTATCAGTGGACCAAGTCCAACACGAGGCAATCCGGCGATTCGTGCACCTAATTCAGTATCGAAGAGGAGAGATGGATTAATTCCCAATTCTCGTAGGCAGGGAAGATCTTGCGTACTTGCATGAAGAATTACTTCTTCTCCTTGAAGAAGTTGGTTGAGCTGAGCAAAGAGGGGATGGTCTGGACCAAATGGGATTGGATCAATTAGATGCAAGCCGCCATTTTCGCGCTTGATTTGAATCAGGTAAGCGCGAGAACTGTATTTATAACCAGATGCGCGTTCTGCATCGAGAGCAAATGGACCTTTGCCACGCGATAGTTCCGTGATGGCATTGCGCAGCGCCTCTTGCGTATCGATCAATGCAGGCAACCCTGCAGCGGGAGCTAGTAATGGTGTTGACGCGGGGACTTCGCTAATTTCACCCACGGCGTCGTGCAGAGCTGATTGAGGCAACTCCATCAGGAATTGGGGGAAGGCCGGCAACTTCGCTCATGAGGTTGCACCACGCATGAACATGTAAAAAAATGTCATCTCTTGAACCAAGCATGGGCGTCCACGATGCGCGAATTTCTATTTCGGAGTCATCGCTGCGCGGAGCAAGCTTTCCAAAAGATGCGCTGGAAACTCTTGTGACAGTTCCGCTAGGTGCTTTAAAGATTGCGCCTGCAGCGTTGAGTGAGTCTAATAACCAATTCCAACCAACTTCCGGTAGCAATGGATCTTCTTGCATCTGACTATCGACATCTGCGCGCATAAAAGTTACGCAGCGGAAATCTCCTTCCCATGTATCTTGACCGCCCGGTTCGTGAAGTATCACAAAGCGTCCAGATGCGATTTCTTCGTTCGCCGATTCGGATAGGTTTGGATAGGCCGATACATCGGCGGTAAATGCAAAAGAATATGTTGCAAGTTTCTGTGGTGCAGGTACTTCTTCCAAGATAATTTCGCTGCGCGGAGTGATAGTACGAAGACTCTCAACCAACTCTTCAAAGGAAAAGGCTGCAGGTGATTTCACTGGTTAATTCTAAAGTTGCATGCGCCAGCGAAGTGGGAGGCTGGCATATGAAGCAGGTAGAGTCTGCGCATGGCCAGCCTGCTCGCGCTTCTCTCTAGCGCACTATGGGGGACTGCCGACTTTTTTGGTGGAAAACTCAGTAAGAAATATCCAGCGCTGGTAGTTCTTGGCGCGCAGCAGTTCTTCGGATTTCTCACCGGAGTATTTCTCGTGCTGATCTCAGGTGCATGGCAAGCGCAGGCGCTGGGAAGCGAAGGCTATTTGATTCCTGGGATTATTGCTGGCTTCACTGGCTACGGTGGATTGATCTGTTTATATGCCGGTCTATCGACCGGACGCATGGGTGTTGTGTCACCGATTAGTTCTCTTGCGGCGGTAATTCCTTTGGGTTATGCACTCATTTATAAAGGTGATCAACTTTCTCTCATCATTTCAATCGGGGTTGTACTTGCAACAATCGGTGGATTCTTAGCTAGTGGCCCAGAAGTATCACAAGGTGTTCCACTGAAGCCGCTTCTTTTGGCGATTGGAGCTGCGCTCTTTTTTGGAACCTGTTTGATATTTATGTCAATTGGTTCCCAGTCAAGTGCCTTAATGACTATGACAACGATGCGTACTGCTACATTACTGATTGGACTCGGAGTGCTTTATAGATATCGCGGCTCTATCAGATTTACGCGGCAAGAAATCCCATTACTTTTCTTCATTGGAGTTGCAGATTTTGCAGCAAACTTACTCTTAGGCGTTGCCACGACAAAAGGATTGGTCTCACTAGCCATGGTTCTGGGTTCGCTGTATCCGATTGCGACTGCTCTGCTCGCCTACCAATTTCTTCACGAACGGCTTCACCGCGTTCAATATGTTGGAATTGCTGCTGCCGTGATGGGTGTAGCGCTCATCTCGGCTTTTTAAGTCATTTTTTCCCTGAAATTAATCTAGTTCCATTCACGACCTGCTCGGTTTTGGTAGAAAAATGACTCAAGAGATGTGCGAGATCAATTTTATCGTCACCACCTGAGATATCTGTGATGCTCAATTCCAGCGCATCAACTCTTCCCGCTGAGAGTAATTCATTGATAATGCTCACTCCTGCTTCGATGTGAATATTGGGTCCAAAAGTCTTAATTGCGCGATCAAGCGCCTTCTCAGGTGAGAGGTTCCAACAATGAGCTAATCGGTTATTGGCGAGCGGGTTAACAAGAGATCGCGAGATCACGACGACAGGAACAGGAGTTCTTTGATAGGGCTCGGTGCGCGCAGTGTTACCCCCGATGAGAATGCAATCAGCGTTCCGCCGCCGCGCGAGGAAGGCTGCGCGATCCGTAGCGCTGGTAACCCCGGCGGAGCTGCCAGCTTTTGAGGTAGACCCATCTACTCCTGTTACAAGCGTTACAGTGACTGGCATGAGCGTAAGAATATGGAGATTCTCACTCAATTATCTGGCAATAGCGGCGCTATAAATTGAAAAGAGGGAGAAGGGAGCGTTAGCCTTAAAACATGAGATTTAGAGCAGGGATACTTCCCGCCTCCATGGTTCTCGTGTTTACGCTTCTGCCGGCAACCCCGGTTGTAGCGGCTCCTACCTTGGCACAGGTACAGGCGCAGGTCATTAGATTGGAGGAGGAGGCCACTTCAGCCGCCGAAGGCGCACAAGAAGCCAAGGTCCAGTTGGCATCGCTCACCCGAAGTCTGGCTGGAATTCAAGCCAAAGCTGCTCTGCAAGCCAAGACAGTCGATGAAATCTCCAAGGCGTTGGGGGCAATTGCTGTGAGCCAATACAAATCTGGAACACTGAGCCAGAGCCTCGAGCTTCTCTTTTCGAGTGATCCCACGCTCTACCTTTCATCAGCTGGATCTTTGGAAGCTATTACTCGCCGCAAATCAACACAACTACGAAAATTTCAGACTGCTGAACAGCAACTTAATGCAACCTCCCTCACTGTTGCAGATAAATTGGCTCAAGTTAAGGCGTTAGAAAAGAAGTTGGCCGAACGTAGCGCCTTCGCACAACGCAAGTTGGCGCAAGCAGAGTTGCTCTTATCAAAGCTCAAGAGAGAAGATCGCGAGCGTTTGGCCCGTCTTGCTGAAGAGCGCGAAAATGCCGATCAACAATCTTCCCTACAAGCAGCAAAGAGCGCAGCTGGAGTATCTGGTCGCGCTGGTATTGCGTTGAAGTACGCGCTCGCTCAAATTGGCGATCGTTATGTCTTTGGCGCTGATGGCATGACAACATGGGATTGTTCAGGGCTCACAATGCGCGCCTTCCAGGCAGCTGGCGTCAAACTCCCTCATTCATCTGCTGCGCAATCACGTATGGGTAAATCTGTTCCCTTCAACCAGAAAAAACCTGGTGACCTCGTCTTCTTTGGCCGCCCAGTTTCACACGTGGGAATCTACATGGGTGGGGCACGAATGGTGCATGCTCCACGTTCAGGTTCACGTGTAAAGGTTGCTGAACTCAACATGGGCCGCAAACCATTAGTTGCTGTTCGTCGCTTCTAATGTCTTCATCAAAAATTCTCTGTATTACCAATGACTTTGGTCCCCGTGCTGGTGGTATCGAAACTTTTGTTATCGGCCTCATTGAAAGGCTGCCGATAGGCAGTGTCATCGTCTACACATCAAGCCAAACAGGCTCAGCTCCCTTCGATGCTGCATGGAGAGAGAAGTTTGGAGTTGAAGTAATCCGAGATCGCAGCACGATACTTCTACCGTCGAGAAGAGTTAGTAATAATGTGCGCGCGCTCGTTGTCGAACGGGGGATTAGTCGAGTTTTCTTTGGAGCCGCTGCACCCCTAGGGTTGCTATCGCATGGACTTCGTAAAGTTGGGGTAAAAAAGATTGTTGCTCTAACTCACGGACATGAAGTGTGGTGGGCAAAACTCTGGCCGTTTTCTCAACTCCTGCGTCGCATTGGCGCAGGCGTTGATCATTTGACCTATCTCGGTGAGTTTACGCGACAGCAGATATCGAGAGCTTTGACGGAATCGGCCAAGCAGTCGATGGTGAAGATTGCACCTGGAATTGATACTGAGCATTTCGCTCCACATGTTGATGCAGAGCAACTCAAAACGGAGTTGGGGCTAGTTGGCAAGAAAATAATTGTCAGCGTTGGAAGACTAGTTCACCGAAAGGGCCAAGATACGCTCGTAGAGGCGCTGCCACACATCTTGCACCATATTCCTGAAGCACATTTGTTATTTATTGGTGAAGGCCCTCGTAAGGATTTCATGTTACAACGCGCTAAAAAATTGGGAGTGAGTTCACACATTACCTTTATTGGCCGTATTCAGTATCCGGATCTTCCAAAGTACATCGGTGTAGGCAATCTCTTTGCGATGCCTTCACGTTCTCGTCTTGCTGGTCTTGAAGTTGAAGGCTTAGGAATCGTCTACCTAGAGGCAAGTTCTTGTGGCTTACCAGTTTTGGGTGGTTCATCTGGAGGGGCACCTGATGCTGTCATCGATGGCGAGACAGGGTTTGTTGTCGATGGAACTTCTACTGCGGATGTTGCGCAAGCAGCCATCAGATTGTTGCAAGATGAAAGCCTGGCAACGAGGTTAGGTTTACGAGGACGACAATGGATTATCGATGAATGGCAATGGGATGGCTGGGCGAAGCGCTTTAGCGCTTTACTTACAGAAGACCAGCCTTTCGTGCCACGTTAGCAGCTTGCATTCGGCTCTTAACCCCCATCTTGCGGTAGATATGCGTCAGGTGTGTTTTAAGCGTTGATTCACCGATGTAGAGCGATTTAGCCAACATTGCTGTATCAAGATCACTTGCAAGAAGTGCAACTATCTGTAATTCACGCTGCGATAGTCCAAATTTCAATTGCTTGCGCTCAACTACCTGGGGTATCTCCTGCGCAGTAAAAGAACGTGGAGATTCTCGGGAGCGTCTGATTGCTGAAACAAGTTCGGCAAGGGGCGCTGATTTATTGACGAAGGCGTTCGCTCCGGCCTTCATAGCGGCAAGGAGAAAATCGTCGGCACCGTTAAAGGTGAGAACAACGATAGTTGTCTCGTGCGAAATGCTTCTGACCCAAGTGACGAGTTCCAATCCGCTGCCATCTGGCAGGTTGATGTCGATGATAAGAATCTCAGGATTAACATGTGCAATCTGAGCAAGGCCTTCAGATTTCGAGGCTGCTTCGTAGATTTCAATGTCTGTAAAAACGTGGAGCGCATGTCGAATTCCTGATCTGACTACTGCATGGTCGTCAACAATCAACGCTTTGAGAGTCACAGTAGAACTGTTATGCGCACTCCACGTTTGTTCTGAAAGTTATTCTCAATCGTAATTGTTCCGCCCAAAGTGTTTACCCGTTCGGCAAGTCCAGGAATTCCATAATGTCCACTCTTCAAATTGGCTCCTCCTATCCCGTTATCGCGTATCTGAAGACAGATGCGATTGTCGATGGGATAGAGGGTTATTCCAATTCGGGTAGCCCTAGCGTGGGCCCGGATGTTGCGTAGGGCTTCACGAATAATTGCGATAGTTCCGAAGTTGATTTCAGGAGGAGCGCTCACCTCTTCTAGATCAAGGTCTACTGAAAAGTCAGAGTATTCAGTCTCAACCAAGTTCCTAATTTCATCTGAGAGGGTTAAGTGATAGTTACGACGTAAATGAAAAATCTCAGCCCTGACTTTATTCATCAACTCATCTACCTGAAAACGAGACGAGCGAAGAGCAGTTCGTGTGTGTTGTGCAAGAGAACTATCGGCTAGCAAGAGATCCAGGGAGTACCCGAGAGCGACCAAATCTTGTGCGATTCCATCATGCAACTCCCGAGCTAGATCCAACCGCTCGGGGGTTGCCATGAAGGACTACTTGCTAAAGAGCGCTGTAATCTCAGCAGAGTAATTCTGTGAGATTACATGGCGCTTGAGCGAAAGTTTGGCTGTGAGTTCTCCGGTGGCAATTGTGAAATCTTTCGACAAGATGGTGAACTTGCGAATGGATTCTGCCTTAGACACTGCCTTATTGGCCTCATCAACGGCTGTTTGAATAACAGCAATCAGATCTGGATCATTGACCAACGTTTCAATAGATGCGCCAGTCTTGTTATTTGCTGCGATCCATCCCTTCAGCATGTCCTGATCAATGGTGATGAGAGCTGCAATGAATGGTTGGTTATCTCCAAGCACAATGCACTGGCTCACCAATGGATGTGCGCGAAGACGGTCTTCTAGTACCGCAGGTGCGACATTCTTACCACCTGCAGTAACTATGAGTTCTTTCTTGCGACCAGTGATGTAGAGATATCCATCTTCATCGAGACGTCCTAGATCACCTGATCTAAACCATTCGCCATCAAAAACCTCTTGGTTAGCTGCATCGTTCTGCCAGTAGCCACGCATCACGATGGGGCCCTTGATGAGAACTTCGCCGTCATCAGCAATCTTTACTGAGGTTCCAGGAATTGGTCTACCTACTGAACCTATGCGAAGGCTGTTGGATAAGTTCAGAGTTGCCCCTGCAGTAGTTTCAGTAAGACCGTAACCTTCTAACACAGTGATTCCGGCACCGCGATAGAAGTGACCAAGTCGGGTACCGAGCGGAGCTCCACCAGAAATGGCAGCTTCAACTGCGCCGCCCATACCTGCGCGAATCTTTGAATAGACCAATTTATCAAAGAGCGCATGTTTGAGTGTAAGTAGCGGGTTGAACCCACCCTTATCTTTGGCCTCGCTATAAGCAATTGCTACTTCAGCTGCTTTACGGAAAATTTTGCCCTTGCCCGCCGCTTCGGCTTTTGCCTCTGCACCGTTATAAATCTTTTCGAAGATGCGAGGAACTGCGAGGACGAATGATGGCTTGAAAGAAGCCAGATCTGCTGGAAGACGTCCAACTGGATCGCTGCAGTGCGCAAGATGAAGTCCAGAATGGATAGCACCAATTTGAACCATGCGTCCAAAGACGTGTGCAACTGGCAAGAAAAGCAAAGTAGAGCCACCGGGCTTGAGGAATAGATCACTCGCACCTTCAACAACATTTCCACACTCAGAAAGGAAATTTGAATGTGTCAATTGAACACCTTTAGGACGTCCGGTTGTTCCTGAGGTATAAATCAAAGTAGCCAGACTAGCTGGCACTAAAGAATTGCGACGACGTTCGACTTCATCATCCGAGATTGAGCTACCTGTATTGCGAAGAATTGCGAGTACATCCTCAGTCATTACCCAAATATGTTTTGTATGCGAAGGAATAACTGGAGTTACTAACTCACGATGAGCTGGAGTTTCAACAATCAAACCCACTGCTCCGGAGTCGTTAAGAATCCAATCAACTTGCTCTGGAGAAGATGTTTCGTAGATTGGAACAACGCATCCACCGGCGTACCAAATAGCAAAATCAAGGACTGTCCATTCATAACGAGTACGAGCCATTATCGCCACGCGATCACCAATTTGAATACCTGCAGCAATCAGACCCTTCGCAGTCGCACGAATCTCTTCTTCAACTTGACGGGCAGTCATTGGCTGCCAGCCATCACCCAATGGGCGAGACATAGTCACGCGATCAGGTTCAAACCATGCGCGTTCGGCAATGAGGTTGGTGAGATTTCCTTCAGTAGCTGCAGGAATAATGGCTGGGACAGAGATTTCATTCATGGCGCTAACGCTAGCGGTCAGGGCATCAAGAATGGAAGATGTGAAAAGGTGGAATTTTCTTCGAATCTCATTTTGCGCGCATAGTTGGTAGCCTTGGGCTATGTCACAGAAGAGTACATCCACAGTCATCATCGAGGCGCCATTAGCTGACGTCCAAGCTGCGCTCTTTTCCATAGGTTCATATCCAGAGTGGCTCAGTTCGATTAAGAAGGTAGACGTTATCGAACGCGATTCGCAAGAGCGCGTGACCAAAGCAAAACTCTCCATAGATGCCGGTGTCATGAAAGATCGAGTTGTACTCGATTACGATTGGAGTGCTGCTCCAACTACTCTCTCATTTTCGATGGATGAAGCAGATCTTCTGACGCAGATGGACGGTAGTTATACCCTTAAAGCGATTGATGCTGATTCAACTCAAGTGACTTATGAGTTAGAGGTTGCCGTGTCGCTTCCTGTTCCTTCGATGATGATAACTAAAACACAGCAAAAGACTATCGATGATGCGCTCAAAGAACTTGGCGAGCACCTGGCTTAATGTCATTAACAATAGGAATTGATGTTGGTGGTACAAAAGTTCTTGGTGGCGTCGTTGACGAATCTGGAACTGTTTTAAAGACAGCCAGACGAGATACTCCCAAAGCAGGTGGAAGCGAGCTCACTGCAGCGATTGCTGAAGTTGCCAATGAGCTTAAATCCGAATTTGAAGTCACATCTGTAGGAGTATCGGCGGCGGGTTGGGTTTCTTCAGATAGAAAAACTATGTTAGCAACGCCAAATATTTCAGGCTGGAATGGCGTTAACTTAGATTACGAACTCACCAGTCTCATTGGACTTCCAGTTGATATTGAGAACGATGCAAATGCGGCAGCATGGGGAGAAGCGCGCTTTGGGGCAGCAAAAGGCAAAAAACATGTTCTGCTACTCACAATCGGCACGGGCCTTGGTGGTGGAATAGTCATCGATGGAAAATTGCACCGCGGAGCCTTCGGTATCGCAGCAGAGGTTGGCCATATGAGAGTTGTTCCCGATGGGCTTCTCTGTGGCTGTGGTGCAAAAGGTTGCTTTGAACAGTATGGATCTGGTTCGGCGTTAATGCGTCACACTCGAGAAGCAATTGAACAAAATCCGGGTGTGTCGAAGAAACTTTTAGAACGAGGTGATGGCACCATCGCAGGTCTTACAGGAAAAATGATTATGGATGCTGCCCGTGATGGCGATGTCATCGCAATAGAGGCATTTAGAACCACTGGAAAATGGATTGGAGCAGGAGTCGCATCGCTTTCTGCAATATTGGATCCAGAAACCGTTGTCATTGGTGGAGGCGTCATCGATGCAGGGGAATTACTTCTTACTCCTATCAGAGAAGCGGCGAAAAGGCATATGCCATTCTCAGAGATTCTACCGATGCCAGAAATTGTTGGAGCGACTCTCGGAAATCAAGCAGGTCTGGTGGGGGTTGCAGATTTAGCGCGTCGCTAGCGAATTAGATTGCTGAACCATCATCTTCCTTAAAATTCTGTCGATTATTCTTCCATCTTGTAAATGATTCTTTTGCTTCCTTGATTTGATCTCGAATTCCACGCTTTGGAATGATTGGTGGTATGAAACGATTCTGGTCTTCAATTTTATCGAGATCATCCAAATAAGTTGTTGGAGCAGATTCATCAAGTGAAAGCCCTTCGACCATGGAATCAAACTCAGCCTTGATGAGTTCGTCATCATCAAATGAGTCTGGTCCGCGGCCTGTGGTCATGGTTTATGTTCGCATAAAGGTGCGCTTTCAGGCTAAATTAGCGCCATGAATAACCTGCCTTACGGCACGCTGAGAGCATTTCTGACTCCATTTCTGATGGTGCTCTTTCGCCCGAAGGTGAAAGGGTTACGGAATGTTCCTGCCACTGGTCCAGTAATTCTTGCGTCGAATCATCTTTCCTTTAGCGATTCCATATTTATGCCACTCGTTGTCCCACGTAAGGTGACATTCTTGGCAAAGAGCGAGTACTTCACATCTCCTGGTCCCAAGGGGTTAATTAAGAAGTTAACTTTTATTGCACTTGGCCAAGTTCCAGTAGATCGTTCTGGTGGCAGACGCAGCGAGGCCGCACTCATCACTGGGTTGCAAGTTCTAGCAGAAGGCAATTCCCTTGGAATCTATCCAGAAGGTACTCGTTCGCCAGATGGCCGGCTCTACAAAGGACGTACTGGTATTGCGCGTCTAGCTATTGAATCAGGTGCCCCCGTTGTTCCACTTGCTATGTTCAATACCGACAAAATTCAGCCAACCGGAAAAGTAATTCCAAAGGTGATGCGAGTTGGAATTACTTTCGGCGAGCCTATGTACTTTGAGGGAGATTCAACTGATTTGCAGCATTTAAGAGATGTAACCGATCAAATCATGAAGCGTATTCAACAGATGTCTGGTCAAGAATATGTAGATACCTATGCTGTCAAGGCTAAAAAATCAGGAGCTGATAGCGACAATAATGAGGAGAACGATTAATCAATCTCTAATTCAACTCGTTTGATGAGGTAGTTACAGACGTTGCATTCAGGGCCAGGGTTTGGCATTCCACCTTCGATGGTTGTTATGAGTTCTTCTAGTAGAGTGTTGAAAGTTTGAGTATCCCGCTCAACTGGAACATAGTGTTGATTAACGCCAAATCCATGTGAGTTATTGGCTATCTCACTCTGGCGGGTTTCAGTCACGCCAGCCAATTTCCAGATGAGTAACCCCATACTTGAAACGGGAAATGGTCTTCCTTTATCGGGGTTTTCAAGAGCGAATGCATACGATTCAAGTTGTGGCGCATAAAATGGACCGTTATCTCGATCAGAGTCCGACACTTTGCAATCAATGATTCCAACTGTTCCATCATCGTAATGTCCGAGTAAGTCGTAGATACCAAGAATTCTCCAGCGAGTTTCGAAACCATTTATTGAGATTGGACTGCTTTTCACCCATTGCCCCCACTGTTTGACGATTCCTGGTTTGAGGGAAGGATGGATAGATTGCATGGCAGCTCGTCGAAAGTGCTCTTCTTGTGAATCAGCCAATGGTTTAACGAGTGGAAATTCTTTCTTGAGTTCGAATTTGAACCAATACTTAAGCCACAGGCAACGCTTGCACGTTGACAGCCCAAACGTTAGATCTGAAGGTGCAATTGTGTCTCGAGCCGGGCTCTCTGGTTTGCGCATATCGCTATTCTCTCGCTTGCCAGCGGTAACGCAGGGACAACACCGCGACTGCTGACATAACTCGTGTCGACAGAATAGGATGCGCAAATGACCGAAATCATTACTTCGCGCCAGGGCGATATCCTCATCATTTCATTTAATCGCCCCGACAAGATGAACGCGATTACTCGCTCCATGTATGCCGGCCTCTCACAGAGCCTCAACGATGCCGCTGGAGACTTTGGGATTCGCTGCGTCATCATTACCAGCGAAGGCGACCACTTCACTTCAGGTAATGACATTGGTGACTTTATGTCGAATCCGCCAACCGAATCAGATTCTGATGTCGCCAAATTCCTAGGAGCAATCCTTGAGTTTCCTAAGCCATTGTTTGCAGCCGTTAAAGGTAATGCAATTGGTGTAGGAACAACCATGTTGCTGCACTGCGATGTAGTTATCGCTTCGCCAGATACTTGTTTCTCAATGCCATTCACTTCACTCGGATTAGTCCCTGAAGCCGGCTCGAGCATGCTCTTTCCAAATCTCGTGGGATATCAGCGAGCGGCACAGATATTCATGACCGGCGAACCTTTCTCAGCTGAGCAGGCTCAAGAAATGGGGCTTGTTGCAACTGTCTCTGAGGATTCATTGGCTGAGGCGATGCGCATCGCGAAGAAGATCGCAGCTCAGCCGCCTCAAGCAATTATCAATACGAAAGCCCTCATGAAAGCTGGTAAACACGATGCTGTTGCTGCAGTGATGCGTGCAGAATTCGAAATATTTGCTCTTGCCCTACAGTCCGAAGAAGCAGCAGAAGCGTTTATGAACTTTATGTCAAAGAGAGGCAAGTAAATGTCATTACAAGGAAAGCGCATCTTCATCACCGGTGGATCACGCGGTATCGGGTTAGCTATTGCCCTAAGGGCTGCGCGTGATGGAGCATCCATTGCGATTGCGGCAAAGACGGCTGAACCCAATCCAAAACTACCTGGGACAATTTTTTCGGCAGCAGATGAAATTAAGGCTGCTGGTGGCAATGCGCTTGCCATTCAATGTGATTTGCGGGATGAGTCGCAAATTGCATCAGCAGTTTCGCAAGCTGCCGCCGAATTTGGCGGAATTGATATTCTGATTAATAATGCAAGCGCAATCAATTTAACGCGCACCGAGCAGACGCCAGCAAAGCGCTTTGACCTGATGTTTGATGTCAATGTTCGCGGAACTTTCCTCACGTCACAGGCTGCGATTTCTCATCTTCGAGAATCGGCCGAGGCTGGTCGCAACCCACACATTCTTAATCTCTCTCCGCCTCTTTCTATGAAAGCTAAATGGTTTAAGAATCATGTGGCTTACACCATGGCAAAGTACGGAATGAGTATGTGCGTCTTAGGAATGTCAGAGGAATTTAAACGTGATGGTATAGCGGTCAATGCCCTATGGCCGAGGACTGCAATTGATACAGCCGCGCTACAAATGATTCCGGGTGTGGATACAGCTGCTTGTCGGAAGCCAGAAATTTTGGCTGATAGCGCATACATCATTCTTAATAGGCCAGCGAAGGAATGCACAGGGAACTTCTTTGTTGATGATGAAGTCTTAGCTTCCGAAGGAATTTCCAATCTTGATAAATATGCAGTGGTTCCAGGAACTAAAGATTTCTTACTCGATTTCTTCTTAGATTGAGAACTCAGCGCAAAAAACCCTTATTCTGAACACCATGAACTTGGAGTTAAACGGCACAAATATCATTGATGAGAGCCAAAGAGGTGGTAAAGCTTCTTCACTCTTCTGGCCGTGGTGTGGTGCCAATGTTTCACTACTAGCCCTTTCATATGGAGCTTTCTTCCTGGGATTTGGAATCTCATTCTGGCAAGCAACCATCGCTGCCTTTTTGGGAACAGTACTTTCTTTCTTGCTCGTCGGATTTAGTTCGCTTGCGGGAAAGAAATCAAATGCCCCCACAATGGTTCTGTCCCGTGCGAGTTTTGGCGTAAGGGGAAGTGTTATTCCTGGCCTGCTTTCATACTTGATCTTTGTGGGCTGGGAAATAGTTCTGATGTCACTTGCAACGCTAGCTACAGGCACGGTTTTCATGCGGCTTCAAAACGTGGATCAAGACACAGCAATGGCCATTGGTTTTGCATTCGCAGTTGCTCTCACAGTTTCATCCGGTGTGTTGGGATTCTCAGTGATTATGCGAATTCAAAGAGTTCTTACCATTGTCACCATTGTGATGACTTGTTTCTATATCTTTCTCACAATTGATGAAGTTGATTGGTCTGTAGTCACCTCACTACCATCAGGAAGCGCTCAAGGATTTATTGGAGCAGTCATCTTTGGTGTGACCGCGATTGGTTTAGGGTGGGTTAATGCAGCTGCAGATTATTCTCGATACTTGCCTAGAGATACCTCAAGTAAAGCTGTTGTTGGGTGGACAGTCTTTGGAGCATCGATTGTTCCGATAATTCTTGTTACCTATGGTGCGGCCCTCTCGGCAGGGAGTGCAAAACTCTCAGAAGCGATTGCAAAAGATCCTATTGGTGCACTCACAACGATTCTTCCAAGTTGGTATCTCGTCATCTTTGCATTGGTGGCAATTTTGGGGTTAGTAGGAGGAGCCATCCTTAATCTTTATTCCTCTGGGCTAGCACTGATTTCCATAGGGCTACCTGTCAAAAGACATGTTGCAGCATCAATTGATGCAGTACTCATGTTTCTCGGAGTCATTTATTTTGTCTGGATTGCCGATGACTTCTTCTATCCATTTCAAGGGTTTTTAACCACTCTTGGAGTGCCGATTGCGGTCTGGTCAGCAATCTTTGTCACCGACGTTCTCTTACGAAAGAGCTATAACGAAGCAGACCTTTATTTGGAGCAAGGAAGTTACGGTCGTTGGAATGCTCGCTCAATATCCATAATGGCGATTGGAACCTTTGTTGGGTGGGGCTTTGTGACAAATAGCTTTGCCAGTTGGCTCTCCTGGCAGGGCTACTTCCTATTCTTGATTGGGGGCAAAGAAGGTGCGTGGGCCTATGCCAATTTAGGTGTGCTCTTTGCCTTGCTTATTGGCTTTGCAGGGCATTTCCTCCTTGCCCGAAAAAAGTTAACCCTTCACCAATTAACCCACTGATAGCCTGATGTAATGCATCGCTCCATTGCCCCGCTTCGTGACTTTCTGCGCCGCGAATCTTCCAGTGGAGTTCTCCTCCTTATTGCCGCGCTCTCTGGTCTGGCAATCGCAAACTCACCTTGGTCTGAAATTTATTTCTCCGCCCTTGATCTTTCATTTGATTTAGGTAACGAGTCAATTTACTTGCAGCTCACAACACTGAAGGTCATCAACTATGCCTTGATGACTCTGTTCTTCTTCGTTGTTGGATTAGAGATTAAGCGAGAACTCACTTCAGGTCACTTATCTTCCATGAAAGCAGCCATTGCGCCATTCTTGGGCGCTCTGGGTGGAATGGTTCTTCCCGCGGCAATTTATCTGATGATCGCAGGGCGCGAAGCTCCAAACGGTTGGGGAGTTCCTGTTGCAACAGATATTGCTCTCGCGGTT
>JACCDK010402844.1_pt1 | contig 26367 bp, 23 predicted proteins | sample 7445871 | NCBI WGS metagenome assembly JACCDK01 (sample SAMN15323436, study PRJNA562643) | freshwater metagenome | isolation source: river surface water | place: USA:Blue River Watershed | collected 2017-08-15 | reverse complement strand
TTTATTTCAGCAGAACCAGCCGTGACCTGAAGCGGATTGATGTTTGTGCTTTTGATCTTTCTACAAAAAAAGTGAAGGTATTGGTAGAGGAGAGGATGAACACCTATCTTGAACTCCGCAAGCCTTTGTTTTTCAACAACGGGAAAGAGTTTATCCATTGGAGCGAGCGAGACGGATGGGGACATCTCTACCTCTATGATTCTTCTGGTAAGATGAAATCACAGATCACTTCCGGGCCATGGCATGTGGAGGAAATAGAGGACATTGATGACAAGACAAGAACCCTTTATTTTACTGCCAATGGCAAGGAGGTCGGAGAAGATCCATATTACCTGCATTTCTACAAAACTGCGCTGGATGGTAGTGGCCTGAAACTGCTTAACCCCGGAGACCATGATCACAGTGCCAACCTGGATGATACCAAGCGTTTCTTTGTTGATAATTTTTCAAGGGTCAATACTGCGCCCGTTTCTGCCTTGTTTGATGTAACGGGTAAGAAAATCATGGACCTCGAAAAGGCCGATCTTTCAGCGCTTGTGCATGCAGGGTATAAGTTTCCTGAGCCATTTATTGCCAAGGCTGATGATGGCATTACTGACCTCTATGGCGTGGTGTACAAGCCATTTGATTTCGACTCCACAAAGAAATATCCAGTTATTGCATACGTCTATCCTGGGCCCCAGACAGAGGCCGTGAACAAGGCCTTTGGAAGAGGCATGGACCGTGTGGACAGGCTTGCACAGTTTGGTTTTATTGTGGTGACTTTGGGCAACCGAGGTGGGCATCCTTCTCGCTCCAAATGGTACCACAATTATGGATACGGCAACCTGCGCGACTATGGACTGGCCGACAAGAAAGCGGTCATCGAACAACTTGGGCAAAGGTTCAATTATATGGACATCAGCCGCGTGGGCATCCATGGACATTCCGGTGGTGGCTTCATGTCTACAGCCGCAATGTTGGTCTATCCAGATTTCTTCAAAGTGGCTGTTTCTTCTGCAGGCAACCATGAAAACAATATTTACAACAGGTGGTGGAGTGAGAAGCACCATGGGGTCAGAGAACAGATCTCTGAAAAAGGGGATACAAGTTTTCTGTATGCAATTGAAAAAAATTCAGAGCTGGCCAAAAACCTCAAGGGGCATTTGATGCTGTCTCACGGCGACATTGACAACAATGTTCATCCTGCCAATACCATTCGCATGGCCAATGCACTAATCAAGGCCAACAAGCGATTTGACTTGGTCTTGTTACCCGGTCAACGACACGGTTATGGCGACATGACGGAGTATTTCTTCTGGCAGATGGGGGATTATTTCAGCAAATGGCTGCTGGGAGATTTTTCTCAACCGGTAGACATCATGGAAATGAACAGAGAAATTCAGCAGACAGGAAACAAAAAATAATGTTCTCCGATCAGGTTGTATTTTTGTAGTGATGAACATCAGGAGTCTATTGGGTTTAATGCTCTTGGGTTGGCTACCCCTTGGACTGCTTGCCCAGTTGAAAGACACTACCATCAGTGATGAGGGCCGCCAGGTAACCCTTTCACCGGTTGTGATCAGGAGTGGCACCAATGTGCCAGGTTTCATCAAACGTGTTGAAAACGATACTACCTTTTACAAGGCATTCAAAAACCTAAGGGTCCTCAATTATTCCTCCCTCAATGATGTGCGCATGTTTGACCGGAAGGGAAAAGTAGAAGCCAGTCTGTTCAGCAAGACCAGGCAATGGGCTTCCAGGTCCTGTAGGGTAACCAAGGTCCTCGAAGAGAAAACCACAGGCGATTTTTACAAGGCTGGCGGTGATTACAACTACTATACTGCCGAACTCTATGCTTCCCTTTTCTTCTCAAAGGATACTGTCTGTGGCCAGTCCAATGTTATCAAAGATATCAACCTGACCCTCAAGGGCAAGAAGGGTTTGGACAAGCACAAGGAACAATTGAAGATGTTGTTTTTCAATCCAGGAAAAGACATCCCAGGCATTCCCCTGATGGGAGACAAGGTCAAGATATTTGACAAGTCTCATTCCGATTTATATGATTTCAGTATCGATATCCAGGATTACAAGGGAAAGCCTGCCTATCTTTTTGTTTTGAAAATAAAGGAAGACCTGGCTTTTTATAAAAAAGACGATGTGGTGATCGATGAAATGGCAACCTGGTTCAACTATGATACTTTCGAGGTGATGGCCCGCAATTACAGCATGAGCTACAATGCTGGGGTTTATAAATTCAATGTCTCCATGCAAGTGGAGATTGGAAAAATGGGGAAATACCTTTATCCCAAAATCATCCGGTACGATGGCAACTGGGGAGTGATGATCAAGGGAAAGGAGCGGGGCTTGTTTACCGCTACCATTTATGACCTTGACATCAACTGAGCATTGTTGGAATATCCCCTCCATTTCTCAATGACCGCCTTCATGTCATCTGCCAACTCACTTTCAAAAAGCATTTCCTCTCCTGTAGCAGGGTGAATGAATCCAAGTGTTTTTGCATGAAGGGCCTGCCTTTTACACAGGTCAAAGCAGTTGTCAACGAACTGTTTGTATTTTGTAAACACTGTTCCCTTTACAACCCTGTCTCCACCATATACATCATCATTGAAAAGGGGATGTCCGCGGTGTTGCATGTGGACCCTTATCTGATGGGTTCTTCCGGTCTCCAGCCTGCACTCTACAAGGCTCACATATTTGAGGTCTTCTAACACAGTATAATGGGTAATGGCATGTTTCCCCTGGTCTCCATCTGGAAAAACGTCCATCAATTTTCTGAACCTAGGATGTCTTCCAATATTGCCCTCGATGGTGCCTTCCACATCATCAAAATTTCCCCAAACCAGGGCCATGTACCTTCGTTTTACCGTATGTTCAAAAAATTGCTTGGCAAGTTTGACTGCTGCCAGCTCGGACTTGGCCAGCACAATCAGGCCGGTTGTGTTTTTATCTATCCGGTGCACCATGCCAAACCTGGGTAGTTTGGTTTCATCAAGGTCTGGTTGTTGTTCTCGCAAATGCCAGGCAACCCCATTGATCAGGGTTCCGCTGAAGTTGCCTGAACCCGGATGGACCACCATGCCCGCAGGCTTGTTGATCAAGAGAATATGGTCGTCTTCATAGACAATGTTCAATGGCAGTTTTTCAGGAATGATTTCGTAGGTAACCGGGTCCGTATCAGAATAGAAAATAATTTGGTCTGCAGGTTTTACCTTATAGTTGGCCTTGATGGCTTGGTTATTGACCAAGACCATGCCATTGTCAATGGCCCGCTGGATCTTGTTCCTGGAGGTATTGACCACCCGGTTCAAAAGGAATTTATCAATCCTCAGCGGTTCCTGACCTTTGTCCACTTCAATGGCCAGCCTTTCATACAATTCCTCTGACCCTTGTTCAACGATATCCTCACTCATCATTTCATTGCTGTTCTCCTGCGGCATAATGCGTATTTTTGCAAAGTTAACGTCTTTGTACACCAATTGAAGAAACATGCAGCAAGCGGTATATGTTAAGGACCTTGGGAGTATTGAATATGGGGATGCCTGGCGTGTCCAGGATACGCTGTTGCTGGAGAATACCAACAAGAAAATAAAACTAGCCAAAGGAGAGGAGGCCGGTGAAACCATTCACCACCTGCTTTTTTGTGAACACCCACCCGTGTACACCCTCGGAAAAAGTGGTAAGGAGGAACATGTATTGATCAGCAAGGAGGAGTTGGCCAAAAGGAATATTGGCTATTATCCCACCAACCGGGGAGGTGACATCACTTTTCATGGTCCTGGCCAAGTAGTAGGATATCCGATCATTGATCTTGAAAAATTCTTTACCGACATTGGCAGGTACCTCAGGTGCCTGGAAGATGTCATCATCCTCACACTGGACCATTATGGTTTGAAAGGGGACAGGAGCCCTGGGGAAACAGGTGTCTGGTTAGATCCATCAAGCAAAATGATGGCAAGAAAAATTTGTGCTATGGGGGTCCGTTGCAGCAGATGGGTGACCATGCATGGGTTTGCGCTAAACGTCAATACCGACCTCAACTATTTCAGTTCAATTGTTCCTTGTGGCATTCCCGACAAACAGGTTACTTCCTTGCAAAAAGAATTGGGAAGGGAAGTAGACATGAATGAGGTAAAGGAACTGATCATAAAAAACTTTGAACAGGTGTTTCAATGCAGCATCATCTTCCCTCAGGAGGGATGAAAAACCTATTTTGCTCCTTTAATTTTTCATCTTCATACAGGTTATATTTGAACCATCCACTGTGCAGAAAATTGGATCGGTCAATCAGCAGTTGGGGTTCCTTGATATTTCTCATGTGAAACATTGGGGTGCCATCTTCCTTGAAGACCCGCAGCGTAAATTTTTTTCTGTTGGCGTCTGGCAGGGCAATGATGAGGTTTCCTTCTCCATTGGTGAAAATAAGCCCTGAAGGGGTGAATACATTTTCACTGATGCTGTCATCAATTTTTCTAGTCAGGTTGATGCCCATTCCTGGATCCCTTATTATTTTAAGTGCTTTGTCGGGTGTTGGGCCAGGTTTGTGTTTTTCATCAATGCTATCATTCTTCAATTCAATTGCAACTGTGGTCAGTGGCACTTTACGGGGAATCAGTGAAGAATCTTTGATAGGTTTTTTAGCTGCAGTAAAATAATACCTCCCTCCCGGGTTGACATAATAGATCCTGTAATAATTATTGGCTACGCCAGGCTTTTTATCTAGATACCCATTGGAAACTGATGTCGGGTCTGGCATGGATACAATTGACCTGAATCCTGTCAATGAATCTACTGATCGTTGAATGATCAATTGTGTCAATTCTGGATGAGGATTGAGCCATCCAATGATCACCATTCCATTTCTTTCTTTTACGGTAAAGGCTGGAAGACTGTCCTGCGCTTTTACTGTTTCCAGTGAAAGCAGGATCTGGATGAAACAAAATAAAAGGAATTGGTTTTTGGCAGACATTGGTTACAAAGGTAATCTCCTTCAGTTAAAAAATAAGCTCCTTGTTATGAAGTGACCTGTTTCCCTGCAGGCCGCCGCTGTGGATTAGCAATATTGTTGAACCGCTTTTAAATGCACCAGCTTCCATCATCCGGTAAAACGCATGGACTAGTTTTCCTGTATAGACAAAATCGGTGGGAACATGGTGGGTAATGAAAAAATCATTCATTGTCTGAAACAACAGAGGATTTTTCTTGGCGTATCCACCCAAATGAAAATCGAATTGTATATCAAACCGCTTATCCTTGATTTCTTCTTCCAGCAACAATTGCTTGATCTCATCTAAAATGCTGTAATTGTGTTTGAGGACTGAAATCAATGTCAACGCTTGGTGAGGTGCTAATCCTGCGATCAATCCCGCTGCCATCGTACCTGTTCCACATGCTGCAAGCACAGTATCATATTTTTCAACACCAGGTATTTCCATGATTTCTTTTGCGCCCAACATCCCCATTCTGCCATATCCTCCATGAGGAATGATGGTATGGTTGGGATGGGCGGTTGAAAATTGGGCAAGGTCAATAGCATCAAAGGATTCTCTGCTCATGAATTTAAGTTGCATGCCATAGGAAATGCAGTCCATCAAACCATGGGAAAGCTTGTTGGGCATTTCCCCTCTCACATATCCAATCGATTCCAGTTTATTGAGTTGTGCAGCAAAGGCTGTTGCAACAAGATGATTGGAAAATGCTCCTCCAAAAGTCACCACACCTTTTTTTGCATTGTTTTTTGCTGCAGCAAGGTAGTGGTTGAGTTTAAAAATCTTGTTTCCAGAAACAATGGGATGCAGCAGGTCCAGCCTCAAAATGGCGGCAGTGATACCATGTGATTGAACCTGTTCATCGTTGATCGGTTGTATGATGTTTTTTTCTAACATGATCCTTGCAAAGGTCGTATTTTGGTGCTTTGAAATTTCGGACTAATTTCGCACCATAAATTATCTCGCATGAAACCATCGTTGTTGATATTAGCGGCCGGTATGGCATCCAGGTACGGAGGAATGAAACAGATCGAAGCATTTGGTCCGGAAGGGGAAACCATCATGGATTATTCTATCTACGACGCCATCAGGGCCGGGTTTGGAAAAGTGGTCTTTGTGATCAGGGAAGATTTTGCAGAACAGTTCAAGGCCATATTTGAACCAAAATTGAAGGGAAGGATTCAAACAGAATACGTATACCAACACCTGGACGCACATCTTGACGGATACCAAAGGAGAGAGGATCGCTCCAAGCCTTGGGGAACTGCCCATGCTGTTTTGTGTGCTGCTGATGTAATCAATGAACCTTTTGCTGTAATCAATGCAGATGATTTTTATGGCCAGGATGCATTTGTGAAAGCCTATTCATTTTTGACTGGCGCTTGCAGTGAGAAACATTACTCCATCATTGGTTATCAGTTGAAGCAAACCTTATCAGATTACGGAACTGTTAACAGGGGAGTCTGTACCGTTAATGCATCCGGAGACCTGATTGGTGTCACAGAACGATTGAATATTGCAAGAAAAGATGGTATTGTGGGTTGCGATGATGGCCTTCAGCCAGCTGAACTATCTGAAGATACCATCGTTTCTATGAATTTTTGGTGTTTTGATCCTTCTGTATTCGCATACTCCTCAAAATTGTTTCAGCAGTTCCTTGCTGAGAGGGGACAGGAAGAAAAGTCAGAATTTTTTATTCCCATTGTTGCAGACCAATTCATCCAGGATGGAGAAGGCAGGGTAGAGGTGATCCCAACAAATGCCATATGGTTTGGGGTAACCTACAAAAATGATGCTCCTGCGGTAAAGGCTGGCATTGATAAATTGCTGGCAGAGGGAGAATATCCATCTGGCCTCTGGCATTAATACTTGAAGATTAACCCAGGACAACTTTTACCATGTAAACATGGTCCTGGACTTTTTTGACCTGTTGGGTCCTGTTGATTCCTTTGATGGCTGAAGTATTGCGGAGTTTGATGTTGATGTCCTTGTCAGCCTCTTTCAAGGTTTCAACAAGCTGAAAAATATTCTTTGATCTTGTTGCAAATACAACTCCATTCGCTGAAGCCTGACGGGCGTTCAAGATACCGATTACTTCTCCGTTTTTGTTGAATACGGGCCCTCCACTGTTTCCAGGATTGGCTGTAATCGTGATTTGGCAAGACATGGTGTCTCCCTCAAGTCCTGTCCTCGCACTCAGGTAACCTTCATTGTAGACAATTTCATCCTTAGGGAACCCAAGGGTGTAAACGGCTTCTGACAAATCAGTTGGAAGACGGGTAAAGCCATAAGGCAATTGCTTAGGAGACTCAAAATCCTGGTCATTGATCTTGATGACTGCAATATCCGAGTTGGCATCCTGATGAACGATTTCAGCCAGGAAGTCTTCACCCTGAATGCTTTGAACATAAATCTTTTTTGCTCCTTTCAGTACGTGTGCACTCGTAACAAGGTAGCCTTTGGGGTCGATCATGAAACTGGTACCCCCAAATTTGACATCTGAACCTGGAGCAATCTTGGTTTTGAATTTGTTGAATTCGGCACTTTGGTTGCTGGACTGTTTTTCAAGATTGCTAACCTTCCTTCTCAGCTCTTCAATATCCCTGAAAGGGGTTTTAGGGGTAAATAGGGTCATCATGCCACTGATGAACAGTGCGGTAATGCCCGCGATTGACGCTGCTACCGCGACTACCCTGCGGTATTTGTTCCACATGTTGATGATGCGGGTACCTGTTTTCAGCTGGAGTTCTTTGATTTCTCCAGACTCCTGCATGGTATGGTGGGTATCGTAGAGGTTGGACTTGAACCTTCTTATTTCTCCGTAGTGACCCATTTGTTCAAGGAAATAATGGTATTCAACTACAGTTTGATCCAATTCGGGATTGTTTTTCCTCATTTCCTCAAATGCCTGTTTCTCATCAGGGCCCATTTCCCCTATGAGATACCTTTCAACCACTTCCGCCAATTCGAATTGTTCCATTATATGTGTACTTAAGCGTTTTTATATTGGGCAAAGAAGAGCTTTTTCAGCCTGACCAGGCATTTGTATTTCTGGTTCTTTGCATTGTCTGCGTTGGTGTATCCGAAGAAACCTGCTATTTCCAGCATGTTTTTCCGGTGTACGTAAAAGGCCTCTATTAGGCTTTTACAGGGTTCTCCAATCTTTCCCATGGCTGTTCTCATGGTCTGGTACTGAAGGTTCAGTTTATCATGCTCCTCAATATCTTCTTCCACTTGTACAATCTTGTCAAAATTTTCAACCTGCGTTTCTATTCGTCTGGAATGCTGTAACTTCTTGAGCCACAGTCTTCTACAAACAGAATATAGGTAAGTGCGGATCTGACAGGTGAGTTCAAATTCTGGCAACCTCGATTTCTCGTACAGCACCATCATGGCTTCCTGAAAGATATCCCTGGCATCATCCTCTGTACCATTGTTATTGATGACAAAATGTTGGATCAGGCTGTAGTTTTCTTTGTAAACAGCCTCAATCGCAGCCTTGTCATTGTTGCCAATGGCCTTGAATACCCCCAATTCTTGATCTGTAATAGCCACAATTATCTATTTTTAATACCTGGACGGCATTTTTGTAACCCACAAAAGAACAAAAAAAAATCTTTTAAATTTCGGGTTACTTTCTTTTACTTCGCGTATTAATTCACAATTATTCAATTTTAACATTCAAAAACCCAAAAGAATGAAAAAGTTTTTCGCAATCTTGGCTATCGTAGCTCTCGCATCATGTGGTGGTTCTTCTGAAGCTCCAGCTGCTGACACAACTGCTGTTGCTGTTGACACAACTGCTGTAGTTGATACTGCTGCTGCTGCTGTTGATACTGCTGCTGCTGCTGCAGATACTACTGCTGCTGCCAAGTAATCTTTTTTTCATATGGCAAGCAATCGTTGAAGTCGTCCCGTTTCTACGGGATGACTTTTTTTATTTCATTGATTATCAGCTCTTTGTCTTGTTTGCTTCCCTTTCTCGCTGAATAAGTTTACCTTTGTAAAAAGTATTTAATATGAGTTTTGAAGCGTTAGGCATTGAAGAGTCGTTATTGCAAGGTATTAATGCCCTTGGGTTCACCGAACCCACCCCCATTCAGGAAAAAGCCATCCCCATTCTATTAAGCGGTACAAAAGACTTTGTCGGACTGGCCCAAACGGGCACCGGAAAGACTGCAGCTTTTGGACTTCCCCTTTTGCAGTTGGTAGACAGTGAAGCACGCCACCCCCAGGCTTTGGTGGTTTGCCCTACCCGTGAGCTGTGCATGCAGATCACAAAAGACATCGCAAATTTCTCCCTTCATAAAAAATCCATCAGGTCTGTTGCCGTTTATGGCGGAGCATCCATTGGTGACCAGATCAGGGACCTTAAAAGAGGTGTACAAATAGTTGTGGCCACTCCCGGTCGATTAATCGACCTCATTGAGAGAAAGGCCATCAACCTGGAGAACATCAATTATATTGTACTGGACGAGGCAGACGAGATGTTGAACATGGGTTTCAGGGAAGACATTGAGTTTATCCTGGGCAATACCCCCAACAGGAATAGTATTTGGCTGTTCAGCGCTACCATGCCCTCAGAAGTAAAGCAGGTCAGCAAGCGGTACATGACCACACCTGCTGAGGTGACCATTGGCAAGGCCAATTCCTCAAATGTGAACATTGACCACCAATATTATATAACCTCAGGGGTGAACCGTTACCATACCCTGAAAAGGATCATTGATTTCAACCCTGGTATTTATGGAATTATTTTCACCCGTACCAAGGCGGATGCGCAAAGCATCACCGAATCACTGATCAGGGAGGGATACGATATTGAGGCCCTTCACGGGGATTTGACACAGGCACAGCGCGATAAGGTGATGGCCCGTTTCAGGGAGAAAAGCCTTCAGTTGCTGATTGCAACAGACGTAGCCGCCCGTGGTATCGATGTTCAGGGGATCACACATGTCATCAATTACGAGCTTCCAGATGATCCGGAGGTTTACACCCATAGGAGTGGTAGGACAGGCCGCGCAGGAAACAGTGGTATCTGTATTTCAGTGATCAGTCAACGCGAAGCCTACAGGTTGCGTCAGATTGAGAAATTGCTGAACAACCGTTTCCACAAACTGGACATCCCTTCCGGAAAAGACGTTTGCAGAAAGCAGTTTTTCCATTTTATTGATAAAATGCTGAAAGCAGATATCAGCCATGGTGAATATGAAACCTATATTCCTTTGCTCCGCGAAAAATTTGTGGACATGGAGAAGGAAGAGATTCTTACAAGGGTTGCGGCATTGGAATTTGACAGATTCCTTCAGTATTATGAAAATGCCGCTGACTTGAACGTAAGAGACGATCGCAGGGCTGAAAGGACCAGCGATCGGTTCAATGAACGTTCAACCGACAGGCGTGAGCCAGGTGGAAGAAGAAATGGACGTTCTTCTTCTGACCGTGGTGGAGCAGGTTACAAGAAGCTTTTCATCAACCTTGGTACAAAGGATGGTTTCTACAAGGCGAGTTTCCTGCAGTTTATTCTTGACCTCAGTGACCTGAAAAAAGAGGTATTGGGCAGGATAGACATGAAAGAAATGAACAGCTGGGTAGAAATTGAACCAGGTGCTGCCAATCAAATGGTCAGGATGATCGACGGTAAAAAGTTCAAGGGCAGGCAGATCAGGATGAACGATGCCGACAGTGGTGGCCCAAGAAAGAGATTTTAATTTGATTTTTGAAAATGTTCTAAGTTTCTTATATTTGCATAGATGATATCGAACAGAACCCGTTACTTCTTTTATTTTTATTACTACTTTACCGGTGGTACGGGAACTTTTTGTTGAAACTCAAATACTAAACAAAACATCAACATAAGGATCCCGGCTAACCCCCGGGATTTTTTTTTAAGCGAAAACCAATGAGCGAAAAAAAATTGGAAAAGACATCAAGATCAACTGCTTCCCCTAAAAAGCAACCAGGTTTGCCTGTAGCCATCCAGGGATATGAAGGCAGTTTTCACCAGGTGGCTGCAAGGTCGTTTTATGGAAAAAATGTTCAGATTCTTCCTTGTGCGACATTCACTGAGGTCATCAGGCAGGCATCCGATAAACAGGCCACCATGGGCGGCATCATGGCCATTGAAAATTCCATTGCAGGAAGCATTTTGCCCAACTACAACTTGCTCCAAAAATCAGACCTTTTTGTTGCCGGTGAAGTTTATTTGCAGATTGACCAGCATTTGATGGTCAATCCTGGTGTAAAACTGACAGACATCAAAGAAGTGCATTCTCATCCGATGGCACTTCAGCAGTGCCTGGGATTCCTCAACCCACAAGGCTGGAAATTGATTGAAACAGAGGATACTGCCCTCAGTGCCAAACACGTTCAGGTCCGGAAGAGCAAGCATGTGGCAGCCATTGCAGGAAAGCTGGCTGCAGAACTGTTTGGTCTGGACATCATTGCTCCCAAGATTCATGATGTCAAAAACAATTATACCCGATTCCTGATCCTCCAGCAAAGTCCATCTGAGGTGGAGGGTGCCAACAAGGCATCCATCAATTTTCATACAGACCATGCAAAAGGAAGATTATCTGAAGTGCTGACGGTGATCGCCAAAGAAGGCATCAACCTGAGCAAGCTTCAGTCATTTCCCATTGCCGGAAGCAAGTTCAAGTATGGGTTTCATGCCGATCTTGAATTTAATTCCATCAGTCAATACAAAAAACTAATAGGGAAACTCGAAAAGAAAACTGTGTTCCTCAGGGTATTGGGTGTTTATAAAAAAGGAAAATTCAACAAGTAGGATCATGATCAATGTTTCATCGCGATTGAATGGGATTGGTGAATATTATTTTTCATCAAAATTGAGGGAGATTGAAGAGCTCAACAAAGCCGGCCATCAGGTTGTCAACCTCGGGATTGGAAGTCCTGACCTACCACCACACCCATCGGTGGTGGAAGCTTTGCACCAGGAAGCGGCCAAGCCCAATACCCATGCCTACCAGTCTTACAAAGGCTCGCCTGTTCTTCGCAATGCCGTATCGGCATGGTACAAGAAATGGTATCAGGTGGAGGTCGATCCCAATACGGAAGTACTTCCCCTTATTGGAAGCAAGGAAGGCATCATGCACATCTGCATGACCTATCTGGACAAGGGAGATGCAGCCCTGGTGCCCAATCCCGGCTACCCAACCTATACCAGTGCAGTGAAATTGGCGGGTGGTGAAGTGCTTTCTTATCGATTGGATGAAGCACATGATTGGCACCCTGATATCGATGCATGGAAACAAATGATTGAGCAATACAATGCCCAGTCTGCCGGTAAAGTGAAGTTGCTTTTCCTGAACTACCCACACATGCCAACAGGCCAGTTGCCCAACAAGCAATTGTTGCAAGCAATCATTGATTTTGCAAAGGAACACCAGGTCTTGATTGTTCATGACAATCCCTATAGTTTCATCCTCAATGATGAACCCTTGAGCCTTTTTGAATTTGACAAGGACAAGGAAGTGGTGGTAGAGCTCAATTCACTGAGCAAATCCCATAACATGGCCGGATGGCGTGTGGGAATGATTGTAGGGTCATCAGCACACATCAATGCGATTTTGCGGTTCAAAAGCAACATGGATTCAGGCATGTTTTTGCCTGTGCAGGTTGCTGCTGCAAAAGCATTGGAATTGGATCAGGACTGGTTTGACATGGTCAATGAAATATACGCACAACGCAAAGAACAGGCACTGGTCTTGCTTGATCTGCTTGGATGCAGCTACTCAAAAGACCAGGTGGGCATGTTTGTCTGGGCGCGAATCCCCGACCAATATGCATCAGGGTTTGAATTGAGTGATGCTGTTCTTGCAAAAGCCCGCGTCTTTATTACCCCCGGTGGCATATTTGGTGATGCTGGAGACCAGTATGTACGGGTGAGCCTTTGTAGCAAGAAAGAGATTTTGGAAGAAGCCATTGACCGTGTGAGGAAAACATTTTCAAAACAATAATTTTCACCATAGCCATCAACCATGAAAAAGAATTTTGCCATAGTAGGAGTCGGTTTGATCGGAGGGTCGCTGGCGCTCAAGTGCAGAAAAAACGGCTTGGCCAATAAGATTCTTGGTGTTGACAACAACCAGGAGCATGCTTTGAAAGCCCTGGAATTGGGGCTTGTAGACGAGATGATGCCCTTGGATGAGGCAATTGCTGCTGCGGATGTAATTGTGCTGGCAGTTCCTGTGGGGGTTTTGTCCCAATTGCTTCCCCATGTTTTGGACAGGGTCTCCCATCAGGTTGTCATTGATATGGGGTCTACCAAAAGCCAGTTGGCCAACCTCGTGAAAGAGCATCCCCAGCGGGGACGGTTCGTTGCCTCTCATCCCATGTGGGGAACAGAATACAGTGGGCCTACAGCTGCTGTTGAGAATGCATTTGAAGACAAGGCGGTTATTCTTTGCGATGCCAGTGAAAGTGATCCTGATGCACTTGCAACGGCCACTGAAATCTTTGAATCACTGAAGATGCGCATCATCGAAATGGGGGCCAATGACCATGATCTTCATGCGGCCTATGTGAGTCATATTTCTCATATCACCTCCTTTGCCCTTGCCAATACAGTATTGGAAAAAGAGAAAGAAGATGATGCCATTTTTGAAATGGCCAGTGCAGGTTTTGAAAGCACCGTGCGATTGGCAAAAAGCAGTCCTGAAATGTGGACACCTATCTTGATGCAAAACCGTGAAAATATTCTTGATGTACTCAATGAACACATCACCCAATTGAGAAAATTCAAATCATGTCTTGAAAAAGAAAATTGGGAATACCTCAATGAGTTGATGAGCAAAGCAAACCAGATCCGCAGGATCATTCACTAATACACAAAAACCTTCCTTATTTAATCCTTAATTTTACAAAATGGAATCAACTGAAACAACCCAACAATCAGCAGTTCAGGCCGCTTGGAACAAAAGACCCCTGATCATTTCAGGTCCCTGTAGTGCAGAAACAGAAGAGCAAGTAATTGAAACCGCAGAGCGTCTTGCCAAAACAGGCAAAGTAGACATGCTGCGTGCAGGAATCTGGAAACCACGTACCAAGCCTGGCATGTTTGAAGGCATAGGTGCCAAAGGTCTTCCATGGCTTCAGAAAGCGAAGAAACTGACTGGTTTGCCCACGACTGTAGAAGTGGCAACAGGAAAACAAGTTGAAGATGCCCTGACCTTTGATGTTGATGTATTGTGGATTGGTGCAAGAACCACCGTGAACCCTTTCAGTGTACAAGAAGTTGCTGATGCCTTGCGTGGTGTTGATGTGCCTGTATTGATCAAGAATCCAATCAACCCAGATCTTGAGCTTTGGCAGGGTGCTGTTGAACGTGTAGCAAGGGCTGGCATCAAACAAATCGGATTGATCCACCGTGGATTTTCTTCTTATGGAAATACAGAATTCAGGAACGCTCCGATGTGGCATTTGGCCATTGAAATGAAGCGCCGTATGCCTGGTATGCCCATCATCAACGATCCTTCACATATTTGCGGACGCAGGGATATTTTGCAGGCAACTGCACAAAAGGCCATCGACCTCGACTTTGATGGTCTGATGATTGAAAGCCATATTGATCCTGACAATGCATGGAGTGATGCCAAGCAACAAATCACACCTGAGCGTCTTGCAGAAATGTTATCAGCCATCAGCTGGAGGAGCGAAGATGTTCCTTCTGAATCTTACCATGCGGCATTGGATAAATTGCGTGAGCAAATCAACCACATCGATGATGAGTTGATGCAATTGATCTCACAAAGGATGTCCATTGCAGAAAAAATCGGAGAATACAAGCGCAACAACAATGTCACCATTCTTCAGGCAACGCGTTGGAATGAAGTGCTTGAAAAAGCATTGCAGAAAGCCGGCAAAGTTGGCTTGAGTGATGAGTTCATCACGCGTTATATGGATGCCATTCACATGGAAAGCATCAACAGGCAGAATAAAATCATGAACGATTGATATTCATGAACAAGAAGAAATTTACATTTTCCAGTGCTCCTGTTGATTTCTATTTTGATGCATTGTTCAGCCGGTTGCACACCATTGTTGACAGGGAAAAAACAATCATCATTACAGATGCCAATGTTTTTGAAGCTCACCAATCCAAGTTCAAGAACTGGAATGTGATCACATTAAAGCCAGGTGAGGAGTACAAGATACAACCCACGGCTGATGCGATCATTGAACAGCTCATTGCTTTTCAGGCCGATAGGAAATCCATCCTTGTTGGTGTTGGCGGTGGAGTGGTGACCGACCTTACCGGTTATGTGGCCTCTATTTTTATGCGAGGCATCCGTTTTGGTTTTGTGCCCACATCATTGCTCGCAATGGTGGATGCATCGATTGGAGGAAAAAATGGCATTGATGTTGGCCAGTATAAAAACATGGTGGGCATCATCCGTCAACCTTCCTTCATTTTCTATGACCAAGCATTTTTGAAGACACTTCCTGATGCTGAATGGTCGAATGGATTTGCCGAGATCATCAAGCACGCTTGTATCCTGGATGCCAAGTCTTTTCAATTGCTGGAGTCTACCAATTTGGAAAAGGTCAAGAAGAGCAAGAAATTGATGCAGGAAATCATCCTCAGCAATGTCAAACTAAAGGCAGGTGTAGTGAAAAGGGATGAGTTTGAAGCTGGTGAGAGGAAATTGTTGAATTTCGGTCATACCCTTGGTCATGCGCTGGAAACACAATATGAGTTAACCCATGGACAAGCGGTAGCGCTTGGAATGGTTTTTGCTGCCTGGCTTTCTGAAAGCCTGCTTGGTTTCAAAGATGCAACCCGAATAGAACAAACACTCATCAATTTTGGTTTGCCTACAAGGGGTGCTTTCGATGTAGAGAAAGTATTCAATGTCCTTAAAATGGACAAGAAAAGAATCAGCAAAACCATGAGCTATATTTTGTTGAAAAGAATCGGAAAGGGCATCATCAGTGACATTGATGTAGATGCGCTCAAAACCCATCTCGCCGCTTACAACGAAACAAACAAAAGGAAAAAATGATTGCAACCGTTCGTCCATCCAGCGTCTCTGGAACTTTGCGTGCCCCCCGCTCCAAGAGCGACATGCAAAGGGCTTGTGCTGCAGCTTTGCTTCACCAGGGAGTAACCCATATTGTTGATCCCGGCAAAAGCAATGATGACTTGGCGGCATTGGATGTGATTTCTAAATTAGGTGCTGAGGTGAGTGTGCAAGACAATGTCGTGGTCGTAAAAAGTGAAGGTGTTCATCCGTTCTTCAATGAAATCAACTGTGGAGAAAGTGGGTTAGGCATCAGGATGTTTACTCCCATTGCCGCTTTGAGTGCAAAGGAGTTGACAATCAATGGTACTGGATCTTTGATGACAAGGCCTATGCATTTTTTTGATGCGATTTTCCCACAGCTTGGCATTGGCATTCACTCGAATGATGGGAAGTTGCCTTTGGTGATCAAGGGCCCGATGCATCCGGGTTCGATTGAAGTGGATGGCAGTTTGAGCTCCCAATTTCTTACGGGTTTGTTGATGGCCTATTCTGCTGCAGGAGCAAGTGATGTAACCATAACGGTGAAGGACCTGAAAAGCAAGCCCTATATTGACCTCACGCTAGGGGTATTGAAATCATTTGGCATGAAGGTTCCAATTGTAAAAGATTATGAGACCTTTAGTTTCAGTGCAAATGAACATGTTCAACCCGTTGGTGAAATCAGTTACCGTGTAGAAGGAGATTGGAGTGGCGCAGCATTCTTGTTTGTTGCTGGCGCCATTGCAGGAGACATCAGCATCCAAGGAATGAGGGCTGATTCTGTTCAGGCAGACATGAAAATTTTGGAAGCCATCAAAGACGCGGGTGCAAAGCTGAGGTTCGAAGATGGCGTATACCACGTCGGGCCTGCTGACTTGTCAGCATTTCAATTTGATGCTACAGAATGTCCTGATTTGTTTCCTCCCTTGGTTGCACTCGCAGCCTACTGTACAGGAAACACCGTGATCAAAGGAGCCCTTCGCCTGACCCACAAGGAAAGCAACAGGGCATTGACCTTGCAGGATGTTTTTGGCAAGATGGGAGTGCAGATTGAACTGGATGGCGATTTGATGGTCGTTCATGGCAATCGCAATCTTAAAGGAGCAAAGGTGCACTCTCACCATGACCATAGGATTGCCATGGCTGCAGCTGTTGCGGCTTTGGGTGCAGATGGAGATGTCCTGATTGAAGAGGCAGAAGCCATCAACAAATCCTATCCTGATTTTTATGAACACTTGAAAGCACTGGGTACTTCCATTACATTGCAAACGGTATAAACTGATCCCATGAATCATTTCGGCACATTATTTTCAGTCAATATTTTCGGTGAATCACATGGTGAAAGTGTGGGAGTGGTCATTGATGGCTGTCCTGCAGGGATGCCACTTGCTCTTGAAGATTTTATCGTTGATACCGAAAGGCGAAAAGGCGGTACCCAAAAAGGCACTACTCCACGCCAAGAAGAAGACCTGCCCTTGTTCAAAAGTGGTGTTTTCAATGGCAAAACGACTGGTGCGCCTCTTACTCTTTTGTTTGAAAACAAGAACACCAGGTCTGGTGATTATGAAAAACAACGTGCTGTGCCAAGGCCAGGGCATGCTGATTTTGTTGCCCACAAGAAATATGGTGGTTTTGAGGATTTTCGTGGGGGTGGTCATTTCAGTGGCCGGTTGACGCTTTGTCTGGTCGCAGCTGGTGTAGTCGCCAAAAAAATATTGAATACCATCACCGTGGTAGCAGAGATTACTTCTATCGGCGGAGAACCGGGAATAGAAAAAGGTCTGCAAAAGGCCATTGAAAATAAAGACTCTGTAGGAGGAATTGTCGAATGCAGGGTCAATGGATTGCCCCTTGGATTGGGTGAGCCCTTTTTTGATTCTGTTGAATCACTTATTGCCCATGCTGTTTTTGCTATTCCTGCAGTAAGGGGAATAGAATTTGGTACAGGATTCAAGGCAGCAGAAATGTTCGGCATTGACCACAATGATGCCATTGAAAATGCTGACGGGAAAACGGCTACCAACCATGCAGGAGGGATTGTTGGTGGAATTACAAACGGTAATGAGTTGGTATTCAGGATTGCCATAAAGCCCACTTCTTCAACACCCAAAGACCAGTTTACCTATAACTGGGAAACGGATCAGATGGAATCATTTGCTGTAAGAGGAAGGCATGACCTTTGCATCGCCTTGCGTGTTCCCCCGGTTTTGGAAGCAACCGCTGCGATAGTATTGGTTGACCTCATGTTAAGGGAGCAAATGATAAAAAGGGTATATTCATAGTATAATTCAGATCAATGGGCCTTATTTATCATATCACCACAAGAGAAGCATGGGGAAAAGCAATTGAGACAGGATCCTATGTTGCCCCATCACTCAAAGAAGAAGGTTTCATACATTGTAGTGAGCTGTCTCAGGTAGAAGACATCAAATCCAGGTTTTATGCTGGTGTCCAAGACATTGTACTATTGACCATTGATACAGAAAAGCTGACCAGTCAGCTGATTTTTGAATGGTCCCCATCTGTACAAAATACCTTTCCACATGTTTACGGACCTATCAATGTGGATGCTGTTGTTGATTTGACAACAGTTTAATGATCAGTCAATTGTTGAACCCAGAGCCTTGAAAGAAAGGTCTAGTACATCATAACCAGATGCACCGGGCCATGAATAGTGCCACCATTCTGTTTCCAATGGAACAAAACCGAATTTTTCCATGGTGGCCCTTAACAATGCCCGGTTTTTAATCCTCACTTCGTCAACATTTGCTGCCCCATGAAAAGCCGCAGGAGTGAAATCATCAAAGGGGGTAGGCATCTCCAATTCCAATCCGGTCTTCAAATCAATAAGGGTAAGATCAACGGCTGTTCCCCGGTTGTGACCACTACCCTTAGAAGGATTGGCAACAAATCGTTCATCATGAATCAATTTCCAAAATCGAACAGTGGTGCGATAGGGCCGGTAAGCATCCCATATTTTGATGCCCAGGCCTTTTTCTCTCAAATCCTCAGCCACTTTTGCCAGGGCCTGGGCTGGATGCCGTCTCAGGTAGGTAGTGCGGGTATTTCTGGGATACAACCGCTTAGCGGTAAAATTATTTTTATTTGCATATCTAAGGTCGTATTGCAAGTCGGGGATCAGGCTTTTCAATTCAATCATGGCCATTAGCGTATCTCGTTCAACCATTGAATGAAATGAAATCTTGTCTCTGATGGGATTCAGCTTGACAATTTTATTGGCCTGTCCCCATGCCATAGATACAAAAAGGACAAAAATGACTGTTGCAATTTTTTTATGGATCACAAATACATATTTAAGTGAAAGTTGATTTTGCTAAGATAACCCCAAACTGATTGCATCCATTTTTATTGCTCAGTATATTGATATTCAATAATTTATATTTAAATATTTTTTGGGCGCCACGATTGGTTACCTTTGTGTTTCATTGTTCCTGAACAAAATGACGATATTCTTCGACAAAGCCATTTTTTCTTTTTTATTGATCATCTTGATGATGATGTGCCCAATTTTTTCATCTGCACAGGGCAAAGTTGACTACAGGAAAGTTGTTCAGTCGGATAGTGCTGTGGGATATGCCAGCTTTTATGCTAATAAATTCATTGGTAAGAAAACCGCAAGTGGTGAGATTTTTAGCCAGGGTAAACTAACCTGCGCGCACAATACTTTACCCATGGGGACCACCATTAAGGTTACCAACCTTAAAAATGACAAATCAGTTACCGTAAGGGTCAACGATAGAATGCACAAACGGAATCCCAGACTCGTAGACTTGTCAATGGCAGCCGCTAAAATGTTGGATTTTAATGGAGTTGGGGTCATTAAAGTAAGGGTTGAGGTGCTAAAAAGGGGCTAATTCAGATTAATATGCCCAAAACACAATAATTATTTTAAGTTTCAACTCTCACCGACTATTTTTGTTGTACTCAAAACTCTACTGTTTATGAAAAGAATATTATTATTTGTATTTGCCATGGCGCTGTTCCAGGCAGGATTTGCCCAGTCAAAGCCATCCAACAAAAAAAGCAGGCAATTGGGGATCCAGTTTACTGGTCATGATTTCGAGACCCCAGCTGATCTTAAGTCAAAAGGAATGTCTTTTGTGTTGACAGATAAGCAATGGAGCAGTTTTGATAGGAAAAGGGTTGGTATGGCGATCACCTTCACAGAGGGATTGAACGATAAGTTTGATTTCAACGCAAGGTTGGGAATGTCTGATGTAAGTTATACCCTTTCCAATAAGCCTTATGCCTCAAGCACAGGGTCTAAATCTTATTTTGAATTGGATGCCAACCTCTTCATGAAGTTATTGACCGATGACCATTTTGTATCACCTTTCCTCTCACTTGGAGTCGGTGGATCTGTATGGAAAGGTTATCATGCTGCCTTTATCCCTGCAGGTGTTGGACTACAGTTTAATGTATTTGATGAAACATTTTTGGTGCTGCAAAGCCAGTACAGAATGCCTGTAACAGGAAATGCTGCCAACAACTTGTTTTTCAGCCTTGGCGTGTCGGCCGTTCTTGACAAATAAATCTCTTGCAAAATAGATCATGCAAAAGCCTGGATGACTCCAGGCTTTTTTTATTGCTTTTTGCCAAATACTCTTTTCAACAATCCCCCACGCTTTCGGTCAACACTGTCTTTGGTTGGCTGAACATTTTCTTTGACAGGTGCAGGTGTTGGTTTGGGTGACTCTTTTGGGGTAGTGGGGTCTTCAAACTTTTGTGATTCAGTGACAACTCTTTCCTTGCCAGTACTGATGGGAATTTCTATATACTCTCCAGACTTGCTTCCATCTTCTCCTTCCACAGGCAACAATTCCTGAGACTCTACAGCTTGGTTGTAGTCAAAAATAATCTCATTTTGCATGCTGGCTGGAGGGATGAATGCTGCACCTGGGTCTATGTTCAGGCTTTTATCATTGAATACTTGTTGGTAATAATAAGCCCATGCTGGCATGGCCATTTGCGAACCTCCTGAGGTGTAGAGCATCCTAAGGAAAGGATCATCACATCCCACCCAAACGCCAGACAAAAGTTGCGGGCTGAATCCGATGAACCAACCATCTGCATTGTCGTTGGTGGTTCCAGTTTTACCGGCAATCTGACCACTGATGCCATATGCTCCTCTCAATGCTCTTCCTGTACCAAAATCCACCACGCCTTGAAGCATTTTGGTCATGATATATGCTTCGCTCTCGCTGATCACTTCTCTGGATTCTGACCTGAAAGAGGCCAGCACATTGCCATTCCTGTCTTCAATACGGCTGATAAAATAAGGTTTTACATTGAAGCCCCTTCCTGGGAACATGCTGTAAGCCTGTACCATTTCAAACAAGGATAGATCGGCTGAACCAAGCGCAATTGATGGATAGGGTGGAATCTTGCTGTCTATTCCACATTGTTTGGCAAATTCAACGGTACGTTGAACGCCCAGTTGGTTGATCAAGTAAACAGCACCAGGGTTTTTTGAGAAAGCGAGACAGACCGCCATCGGTCCGCCATCTCCTTCAATCATTTTTCCACCCATGTTGATAGGACCGCCAGGGAAAATGGATTCAGGTTTGTATCCATTCATCACACCCAAGGTGTAAAGGATGGGTTTGAAGGTTGAGCCCACCTGTCTTTTTGTTTTGATGTTTACATGGTCAAACTTGAACCGCTTGAAATTGCTTCCTCCCACCCAGGCTTTCACTTCACCCGTTTGCGGGTCCATGGAGAGCAGGCCAATCTGCATGATTTGTTTGTGGTAACGAATGGAATCAATTGGCGACATCATCGTGTCAATCTCCCTTTTTTCATTCCAGGAGAAGATTTTCATCCTCACCGGCTCCATGAAACTCTTTTTGATCTCCTCCTCGTCAAGTCCATCATCCTTGAGATTCCTCCAGCGGTCGGATTGCTTCATGGCATTCGTCATCACCGCTTTTCCCTCAGTCGTTTTCCAGATCGATCCGTCCTTGATGTTATACTGACTGCTGAAAACCTTTTGCAGGTTCTGCATGTGCCTGTAAACCGCTATTTCAGCATACTCCTGCATTCTTGGATTGATGGTCGTGAATATTTTCAATCCGTCCTTGTACATATCGTAGGGTTCACCTGTTGCAGGGTTTTCATTTTCCTTGCACCATTTTTTCAATTCTTCCCTCAGTACTTCCCGGAAGTAGGGGGCAATACCGGAATTTTCATCCAGCTTCTGGTACTTCAATTGAATTGGAGCGATTTTTATCGCCCTGGCTTCCTCTTTGGTCAATACTTCGTTTCTAACCATTTGGTCAATAACGGTATTGCGCCTGGCCATGGCGGCTTTTGGATTGCGCCTTGGATTGTATCTGGTGCTTCCTTTGAGCAATCCAACCAATACAGCAGCTTCTTCTACAGCAAGCTGTCCGGGCTCTTTCTGGAAATAGGTTTTGGCGGCATTCCGGATACCATAGGTCTCATCCCCGTAATTCACCATGTTCAGGTACAAAGTGATGATTTCCTCTTTGGTAAGGTTGCTTTCAAGGCGAATGGCTACTATCCATTCCTTGAGTTTTTCGATGATCCTGGTAACCGATTTGCTGCTTTGTTGTCCAAGCAATGCTTTGGCGGTTTGCTGTGTAATTGTACTGGCTCCACCTTCACTGCCAAGAAAGACAATGGCGCGAAGTAGACTTTTGATGTCGATGCCGGAATGCTCATAGAACCGCTCATCTTCTGTAGAGACCAGTGCCCTGATAACATTGGGTGAGATGTCCTGGTATTTGACATTGATCCTGTCTTTCAGGTAAAACTTGCCCATCATCGTTCCGTCATCTGCATAAATTTCAGAAGATGACATCATGGACGGATTTTCAAGTTCTTCTATGGACGGAAGTTTGCCAAACAAGCCAACATAAATCAAAAGAATCAACAAGAATACCGCACCCCAGGCATAGAGGAAAAATTTCCAAAAAAACCTGACAGGCTTGGATGTCTCACTGCTCTTTTTCAGATGATCCTTCATGGGGTAAAGCTAAATAAAAGCCCTGTCTTTAAGGAAAAGGAAACCTTAAAATTTTCCGGGAATCTGGGCCCTGATAAACTGAAGATATGGGGCGATAACTTTTTCTTCCAGCACCTTTTTAAGGTTGTTAGGGGAGATGATCACAAAGCTGTATTTTTCAGCGGGCAGCCATGGGAAGATCTCTTTTGAGGCAATTGGAGCGGTTTTCTCTACATAGCCAAGTGCCTCAGCAGCATTGGCAAATACGCTGATGAGAATGTAGGGTGATTCTCCAATTTTATCATTGCGCAGGGTTAACTGATTCCCCGAATACCTTTCTGCATTGTACCTGGTCAAAGCTCTTTTGGCCTCATTGATGTAGACCACATCAACATCCTTTAGCAAAAGCAAAACGCCATATTGCTCAGTCGGATTGTAGACATAACCATCTTCTTTTTTCTCAATGACAGGGGCCTTAAAGGCAGTCGTATCGGTTTTGGTTTTGGCCACCACAGGTGCTTGGACAACCTGTCTCTGAGCAGTCTCTGTCTTGACCTTGGTTTCTTTGGCTTTTGGTAGCGGGCTGTCATCGATCCACTTTACGCTGTCTTCTTTTTGCCTTGATACAGAAACGGAGCGGAGTTCGTTTTCAATGACCTCCCTTCTGTTCAGCGCATCTGCCAGTAGACCTGCTTTCATGGCAACAGGAGAGTTTGGATAGAGGGAAGGAATCTTGTTCAATGCATCGATGGCGAGACTGTCCTGTTTGTTTTTGATGTAGTAGACAGCTTCGATGTAAAGCAATTGTGGTGACCAATTGTTCTCTCCATGAAGGGAATCTGCTTTTCTTTTTTCTGCACGCGCCAATTCAAATTTCCCTGAAAGGAAAAGATCATAAACCTTATCGTAGTGTTGGGTAACTTCTTTGGTCTTTTCATTTTTTGCCTTGCTGATGCTCAGTGGGTCACGCAACATTTTATTCATCTCGCTGGCTGGGAAATTTTCTGCCAATTGGGATTGATAAAACATGGCTTTGGAGTTGTTCCCGTTTTGACGGTAGCAATAAGCAAGATCAAACAACAGTTTTTCAAGTGTTGGGATGTTGGTCTTTTGATTGATCAGTTTTTCATTCCAGGTGATGGATTCCTTGCAGTCTTCCAGCCTGTCTTTGTAGATGCTTCCTAATTTTTGATAGGCTTCAAATTTTCTTTCGTTGGAGGCTGAAAGTTTCTCTGCTGTCAAGGGAAGTCTTTCCCTTAGTGTTTCGATCGAAAGGTCAGCGGCGGCAATCGTATCGGCAGCTTTTGCGTCAGCTCCAGTTTGTTTGGGGAGGGTAGACCGCATCGCCGCACTCAGGGCTGCAGCCCGCCTCCAATTGTCTCCATTGGGCCTGTTGCCCCATTTGTTCTTGAAAGCAATACTGCCTTGTGCCTTGAGTGAAGGGTTGTTGAAATACCATTCACCTTTTTTTTGTTCTGCTGGAAAAAGGCTTGCCGTATTGTCATCAAGGAGCGTGTTTTTTGGAATACTGCTGCCTGTTTTTTTTTCATTTTCGTCAGACAAGCCTTGCTCCTTTCTGAGTTTTTTCAAGATTGTTTTCAATTCAGCCTCTCTTTCTTTTTCGGGTAGTGATGCAATAGCCTGAAGACTATCTTCAGTGCTCACGATGTTTAGTTCATCGAAAAGTGCATTGGCAATGTTTTTTTTCCTGGTGATTTCTTCAGGATTTTTTTGGCTGCCAATGTTGATGCTGTCATAATATTTCTTTGCCAGTTCATATTGTTTGGTACTGAATGCAAGCGATGCAATAGTCAGATTCGTTGTGTTTCTGAGATCGGTGTCTGTTGTATTGAATTCATTGCTCTTGAGCAAGAGTGCAATTGCATTGGGTGTATTATTTCTTGTTGTTTCCATCTCTGCAGCTGCAGCATAGATGATGGAACGATAAGTTGCATATTTTTCTTTGTTGGCCATGTTGATCAAGGCCTTTACATTTTGGTCAATTTTTTGTTCCTGATCTGTTTCGTTCGATGTCAATCCTATCTGATAAATACGCGCGTAGGCCTCCATGACCGGATCAGTGGTGAGGGCTACAGCCTTCTCGAAAAAATTGTCAGCTTTTTTATTTTGATTAGACTTTGCATATAGCTGGGCAATCAAAAAAAGTCTTCTTGATTGCTCCGCATTGTCTTCGCAGGCTCCCAATGATTTTTCCAGGTACATTGCTGCCGAATCCGCTTGTTGTTTTCTGTAAAAAAGGTAAGCTTTTAGCTCAGCCAGCTTTTCAGTTAATCTTTTGGGGAATAGATCGTCATGATACAGTGTTTCAATCATGCTACTGGCATCATCTTCGTTTCCCATCTCCAACTGTGTCCTGATGATCCAAAGCAATGCATCATTCCTGACCAACCTGTGGGGTGAAAATTTATTTTCTTTTGAAGCGATGTTGAAAATATTCCCATTCGCATTGATGTTGGAACCGATTGATTTTTCGAATCCAATCTCATCTTTGCTGCGAGGCTGGAAATTGTAGTTGATGTATTGGAATACGTCATAAGCTGAGTCAAACTTCTTTTGATAGAAATACGATTGGCCCATCAGTAAATAAAGGTCATCCACCCAATCATTCCTGAGGTCATGCAGCAGAATGCCATTGTTGACCTTGATGACAACAGAGTCCAGTTCTTGTTGCTGTTGTGCGGTTTTATCAAGGCTGTAGTTGAAAAAGGGAATCAATGCGGTGAAGGTATCCTTGTTGGCTTGTTTGGCCGATGCAATGACCTTGGACAGTTTTAGGTTGGCATTAAAGTGAAAATTGTAATGAGAGACAATGTTTTCCTTTAATCTTTTTACCGGATTGATTTTTTTGTCTGGGGTCAGCTCTGAGGCCAGCTTTCGGTTTTCGTAGACCTTGGGTTTTACAAGATCATAGGTGATATTTCCTTGTGCGCAAAGTCCCATTGTCATCAACATGCCCACCAAAACCATGAATGGCCTCGCTAGCTGAAAAACCATATGATATAGAGCATGTTTCAAGGAATGTAAAAATACGTTTAATCCTGCTATTTTTAAAGGCCCTGTTTTGCCAATTAACAGTAACTTTATACCCTGATTTTATCAATTTTTCCCAATGGCAGAGCAGACTACAAACCAGAGCAGGTTCAAAAGATTGACCAACAGGTATAGGCTTGTGGTGATGAATGATCATACTTATGAGGAGGTTGTTACGTTTAAACTGACAAGGCTGAGTGTATATATTGTTTCCTGCTTTGTTTTTGTGATGTTGGTTGTCCTAACAACTGCATTGATCAGTTTTACTCCCTTGAAATATTATGTACCTGGGTATGGCAGCCAATCAGAAAGGAGA
>JACCDK011651479.1_pt1 | contig 26405 bp, 27 predicted proteins | sample 7445871 | NCBI WGS metagenome assembly JACCDK01 (sample SAMN15323436, study PRJNA562643) | freshwater metagenome | isolation source: river surface water | place: USA:Blue River Watershed | collected 2017-08-15 | reverse complement strand
GGCCCACGTAAAGTTTTATGTGTAGTAGTCGTTACAATATGACAATGCGGAATCGGATCGTTTAACAATCCCTTTGCGATCAATCCCGCAGGATGTGAAATATCGGCTAACAATAAAGCGCCAACACTATCTGCAATTTCACGGAAGCGCTTAAAATCCATATCTCTAGAATAGGCAGAAGCTCCAGCAATGATCATTTTTGGTTTATTGGCTGATGTAATTTCTTGAATTTTATCATAATTTAAAACCCCAGTTTCTTCCTCCACCCCATAAAAAACAGGATTGTATAATTTACCAGAAAAATTTACCGGCGAACCGTGAGTCAAATGCCCTCCATGTGATAAATCAAATCCTAAGATGGTATCGCCTGGCTTCAAACACGCTGCAAAAACAGCTGTATTGGCTTGCGAACCCGAATGCGGTTGTACATTTACATAATCGGCACCAAATAAAGCTTTTGCTCTATCGATAGCAATTTGCTCCACTACATCTACCACTTCACATCCCCCATAGTAACGTTTACCTGGGTAGCCTTCGGCATATTTATTGGTTAAACAAGAACCTGCAGCTTCCATTACTTGGTCACTGACAAAGTTTTCGGAAGCAATTAATTCAATACCATGAATTTGTCTATCCTGTTCGTCTAGAATAAGGTCAAAAATTTGTTCGTCGCGTTGCATTGTGAAAGTTATTTCGTTAAAATTAGGTCAAAATTACAAAAAAGGTTTGTTAGATTGCGAGATAATTTTATATTTGATTCATAATTTTTCAACAACAAACTAACAATTAAAATATGCCAAATATTGCCAACGATCCGAACAGAAAATCATGGATAGACGTCCCCGAAAATAGTGATTTCCCGATACAAAATATTCCGTTTGGGGTGTTCATTACCAAAGAAGATGTGATTACCATAGGCACGAGAATTGGAAACTGTGCTATTGACATGGGAGCGTTACAACAATTCGGTTATTTTGAAGGTATTGAATTGACTGATGACATGTTCATGCAGGATACTTTAAACGACTTCATTTCTGACGGTAAAAAAACATGGCGCTTGGTGCGCAATAGATTGGCCGAACTTTTCGATGAAAATAATCCTAAACTCAGAGATAACAAATCACATCGTGAAATCATTATCTTCAAAGTAGAAGACATTGAAATGTTATTACCGGTCCAAATTGGAGATTATACCGATTTTTACAGTTCTAAAGAACATGCAACAAATGTAGGTAAAATGTTCCGCGATCCTGAAAATGCATTGTTGCCAAACTGGCTTCATATTCCGGTTGGTTACCACGGTAGAAGTTCTACCATAGTACCTTCTGGCATTCCGGTGCACAGACCCTATGGCCAAACTTTACCGAATGGCGAATCAACTCCGGTTTTTGGTCCGTCACGATTAGTAGACTTTGAACTGGAAACCGCTTTTATTACGACCGATGCCAATTTAATGGGTGAACCCATTCCGGTAGAAGAAGCCGAAGATCATATTTTTGGTATGGTTCTTTTTAACGACTGGAGTGCCCGTGATATTCAAAAATGGGAATATGTGCCACTTGGCCCATTCCTAGCAAAGAATTTTGCTTCATCTATTTCACCATGGATTGTTACCATGGATGCGTTAGAACCTTTTAGGGTAAAAGGACCTGAGCAATCACCTACTCCATTACCCTATTTGCAACAAAAAGGTGCAAAAGCGTTTGACATCAACTTGGAGGTATCCATTAAACCCGAAAACACAGAAGAAACCATTGTATCTCGTTCTAATTTTAAATACATGTATTGGTCTATGGCTCAGCAATTGGCGCACCACACGATCAATGGATGTAGAGTTAATTCTGGAGATATGATGGGAAGTGGCACCATTTCAGGAGCAACCGAAGATTCATTCGGCTCTATGTTGGAATTGACTTGGGGCGGACAAAAACCAATACAGTTAAAAGATGGCAGCGAACGCAAATTCATCAATGATAACGATACAGTGATTATTCGAGGATTTTGCCAAAACGACAAGGTGAGAGTTGGATTTGGAGAAGTGAGTAGTAAGTTATTACCCGCTATAAATTTAAAGTTCTAATAAAATAGTCCATCAAATACTATCAAATTATCAATATAAAGGTTAAAAAATATCAAATTAATAATTCAAACGATTTCGCTTGGGTTTTGCCAGCAATTGAAGTGAATTTATTATCTTTGTGACCGCATTTTAACAAACAAAATAATACGCGTCGCGAAGCTGATTTCATAGCACGAGACGAAAACAAACCTAACAATATGGCAAAAATTAAAGTAGCTAATCCTGTAGTTGAATTGGATGGCGATGAAATGACTCGAATTATTTGGAGCTTTATTAAAGAGCAATTAATTCTTCCTTATTTAGATTTAGATATTAAATATTATGATTTAGGCATTGAAAGTAGAGAAGCCACTAAAGATCAAATTACCATTGATTCTGCAGAAGCCATTAAAAAATACAATGTGGGTATCAAATGTGCCACCATTACTCCTGATGAAGAACGTGTCAAAGAATTTGGACTTTCTGAAATGTGGAAATCACCAAATGGAACCATTCGTAATATCGTAGGTGGAACCGTTTTTCGCGAGCCAATTATCATGAGCAATGTACCTCGTTATGTTCAAGGTTGGACAAAACCCATCGTGATTGGTCGTCATGCTTTTGGAGATCAATATAAAGCGACCGATAAAGTAATTAAAGGAAAAGGAACATTGACTATGTCATTTACCAATGAGTCTGGCGAAACGACTACTTGGAATGTATATGACTTTAAAGGTGATGGTGTCGCTATGTCTATGTACAATACCGATGAAAGTATCTACGGCTTTGCACACTCTTCATTCCAGATGGCATTAACCAAAAAATGGCCTTTATACCTTTCTACAAAAAATACCATTTTAAAGGCATATGATGGAAGGTTTAAAGATATCTTTGAAGAAGTATACCAACAACATTATAAAGCCGATTTTGAGGCAAACGGAATTATCTACGAACACCGCTTAATTGACGACATGGTAGCTTCATGTATGAAATGGAACGGTGGATTTGTATGGGCATGTAAAAACTATGACGGTGATGTACAATCGGATACCGTAGCACAAGGATTTGGTTCGTTAGGATTGATGACTTCTGTATTAGTTACTCCAGATGGAAAAACCGTAGAGGCTGAAGCGGCTCACGGAACCGTAACCCGTCACTACCGCCAACACCAACAAGGTAAGAAAACTTCTACCAATCCAATAGCATCGATTTTTGCTTGGACAAGAGGTTTAGAGCACAGAGGAAAATTAGACAGCAATCAAGAATTAATTGATTTCTGCCACAAATTAGAACAAGTGTGTATCGAAACGGTAGAAAGTGGAAAAATGACAAAAGACTTAGCCATGTTAGTAAAGCCTGATGGTTTAACTGATGCTGACTATTTAACTACAGAAGATTTCCTACAAACCTTAAAAGTAAATTTAGATCAGAAATTAGCCTAATCGCTCATCACTTTATAAAAAAAGCGCTCCCAAAAGGAGCGCTTTTTTTATAATCATTTCTTATCTTCTTCTCGAACGACTACTATGGTAGCTTTAATACCTGTGGTTAAATTCCATTCGTTAGAGGTAATTAAATTTCCAGCATCATCATATACACTAAATGCAGCGGTATTGGGTCCGGATGTTCCTTGATTTAATGCTTCAAAATCCAATTTATTGAACCCGTTTGTAATGTCGATATAATATTCTTTAACGGTGGCTTCTAATAGTATTTCATGAATAATTATGCGATCGTTTAGCATCAGTTTTACACGATCACCATCAGGATATTCATGATCTCTGCACACAATTTTTACGTATTTGGCTTTCGTCTTGAATTCGCCTAAAAATTGATTGCTACGGTACTCAGGTTGAATCGCTTTGTCTTGGTTGTTCAATTTCTTTTTTAATTCCTCCCCAGGATTCTTAAACTTTGTTTTTTCAACCAAGACACTCTCTTGCCCTTTGTCTTTCTTTAAAATAGAATACCGTTTCAAATAAGAATCGTCTTTATCTAAAATACTTTTAAAAGGCAAAGAAATAGTGTTTGATTTGGTTTCGCTCTTAACCGGCACATCCCAATTTAATTTAATCTTTGGCGATTTAAAAGGAGTGTCTTTTTGTGCCCATCCCGACACAGAGAAAAAGAACAAAACGGGAAGTAACAATTTAAAAATCATAGGTAATCATTCCTTTAAAATGTAAAATTAAACTATAAATTGAGTTTTAAACATAAATTAACATAAGTTTTAAAACATTTGCCAACAATAATCCTCAAATTTGTAACATAACATTCATGCCTACTTTATGAAAAAGCGACTGCTCTTTTTGTGGATTACCTTCTTTACGCTTTTGGGATTTTCCCAAGAAAAAGTTACTGTAAGCGGAAAAGTAATTGACAGCAACAACAATGAAACACTTATTGGGGTATTAGTGGAAATTCCCCTTTTAAAAATAAGTACTTTTACAAATGAATATGGTTTTTTCTCGCTTACGGTGCCACCGGGTTCCTATGAAATACAAGCCAGCACAATTGGGTATGAAACTAAATCCACAAAAATTTTACTACAAGAAGATCGTAAAATAACCCTGGAAATATCTGCCAATGCCAAAGAACTTGCAGCCGTAATTGTATCCAAAAACCCCTACCGTATGAACATTCATAAGCCTGAAATGAGTGTCAACAAAATCGCCTTAAGTACGATAAAAAAAATGCCCGCAATTTTAGGAGAAATTGACATCTTAAAATCTATCACCACTTTACCCGGTGTGACTAATGCGGGTGAAGGACAATCGGGCTTTAATGTACGAGGAGGAGCTGCCGATCAAAATCTCATCTTAATTGATGAAGCTACCGTTTTCAATTCCTCACACTTATTCGGATTCTTTTCCATATTTAATGCGGATGCCATAAAAGATTTGAAATTATACAAAGGAGGAATTCCGGCTCGTTTTGGCGGAAGAGTAGCCTCCGTTCTAGATATTTATCAAAAAGAAGGAAATAGCAAAACTTATAATTTAACGGGGGGTATCGGACTCATCTCTAGTAGATTAATGGCCGAAGGACCACTGGTGAAAGACAAAGGCTCTTTTTTAGTAGCGGGTCGCAGTTCGTATGCACACTTGTTTCTAAAATTAACAGATAATAAAAATTCGGCTTATTTTTATGACCTCAACACCAAATTAAGCTACAAAATAAACGACAACAACAACCTGTATCTTTCGGGCTATTTTGGACGGGATGTGTTTAGCTTAAACAATAATTTTATAAACACCTACGGAAATACCGTATTCAATCTTCGTTGGAATCATTTATATTCTGACCAACTTTTTTCTAACACATCTCTAATTTATAGTGATTATTATTACGGATTAACCTTAGATTTTGTTGGATTTAACTGGGATAGTGGTATTAAAAATTACAATTTTAAATACGATTTAAAACACTACCTTAGTGATCAAACCAAATTGTTTTATGGAGTCAATGCCATTTATTACGATTTTAACCCTGGTAAAATCGTGCCTTCAAATGCAACTTCAGGGATCAATCCGGATCAATTGGACAAAAAATATGCTTTTGAACCCGCCGTATATCTCGATGTAGAACAACAATTATCCGATAAATTATCTATTAATTATGGGGTACGCTACAGTCTTTTTTACCGATTGGGCGACCAAAAAATAAATACCTATGCAAACAATCAAGCTGTCGTTTTTAATTCGGAACAACAGATCTACGAAAAAGCAACACCAACCGGAAGTATTTACTACGGATCGAATGAAACTATTGCAAAATTTGACAATCTAGAACCAAGAATAGCCATCGCTTATCTGTTAAACGATACCCAATCAATAAAAGTGAGTTACAATCGAATGTCTCAATACCTTCATCTTATTTCTAATACGCAATCACCTACCCCCTTAGATGTATGGGCTCCTAGTGACTCCTTCTTAAAACCTCAAATCCTTGATCAAATGGCGGTTGGCTATTTTGCCGAACTTAAAAATGGAAAGTACAGTCTCGAAATAGAATCCTTTTATAAAAAAATAAAAAACCGTTTGGATTACATTGATGGTGCCGATTTAATTGCTAATAACGCCATTGAACAAGTGGTTTTAAATGGGAATGCCAGAGCTTATGGTTTGGAAGTTTTGGTTCGAAAAAATGAAGGACAATTTAACGGATGGCTTTCCTACACCGTATCGCGTTCTGAACAGCAAACACCCGGCAGAAATGCTTTAGAATCGGGCATCAACAATGGAGCATGGTACAAAACAGGCTGGGACAAATTACATAACCTATCAGTAACGGGCATGTACAAATGGAATGAAAAATGGAGTTTAAGTAGTATTTTTACCTTGCAATCGGGACAACCTGTAACCTATCCGAACGGACAATACCAATACCAAGGTATTGCTATTCCAACCTATGGATTGCGCAATGAAAACCGACTGCCAACCTATCACCGACTAGACATTTCAGCTTCATTACTCCCTAATAAAAATAAAAACAGAAACTGGCAAGGCGAATGGGTCTTTGGAATTTACAACGTATACAGTCGTAAAAATGCAGCCTCCATCAGCTTTAGACAAAATCAAGATTCTGGAAATAACGAAGCCGTTCGCTTATCCATTTTTGGTATGGTACCGAGTGTAACGTATAACTTTAAATTTTAATCCCATGAATGCTACTTTTAAAATAATTACCTTATTGTGTATTGTGCTTTTTAGCGCTTGTGAAGAAGTTGTAGATATTGATTTAGACACGGCACCACCAAAACTAGTTATAGATGCCCCGCTTAAATGGAAAAAAGGCACAACTGGAAACCAACAAACCATAACATTAACTACCACCGCGGATTTTTATGCTACGGAAGTTCCACCTGCAACAGGGGCAACAGTCTTTGTAACCAATGGCACTAACGTACGATTTGATTTTATAGAAACGCCAGGCACAGGAATTTATATGTGTTCTAATTTTATTCCGGAAATTGGACAAACTTACATATTAACGGTAATCTACCAAGGGCAAACCTATACAGCTACTGAACAATTAAAAGCGGTACCTCAGATCGACTCGGTAGAACAAAACAATAATGGGGGACTAACCGGAAACGAAATCGAAGTTAAGTTTTTATTTCAAGACCCTCCAAATACTCCCAATTTTTTCTTGATTCAATTTCAAACACCTTATAGTGTTATGCCGGAATATGACGTAATTGATGATGCTTTTTTTCAAGGCAATCAAATATTTGGGTTATATGCAAGTGACCGATTGAAGGTGGGAGATGAAATCCAATTTACTTTACACGGTATTTCCCAACGCTATTTTAATTATTTGAATATTTTACTAAGCGTTGCAGGAACCAATAGTGGGAGTCCGTTTCAAACGCCACCAGCAACAGTGAGAGGAAACATTATCAACCAAACAAATTTTGATAACTTTGCGCTAGGTTTTTTTAGTGCTTCTGAAATCGATCAACAAACATATATCATTCAATAAATTAAACCCAAGGCCATGTCATCTCATCACATTGTTCGCGACGATCAAGAACCGGCATTAATCATTGCCAATGGGGCAGCTTGTAGCGAAGAACTTATGGGGCAATTACTGGAATGGTCTCCTTTAGTGATTGTTTTAGATTCGGCAATAGAAAGGGTTCTCGATTTGGGTATCAAAGTTGATGTACTGCTAGGTGATTTTGATCGAAACTTAAACCCAGAAGTATATATAGAACAACAATATCCTTTAGAAATCATACATTCGCCTAATCAAAACAAAACCGATTTAGAAAAAGCATTTGATTACCTCATTGAAAAAGGGCATAAAGCTGTCAATGTTATTTGGGCTACCGGCAAACGAGCCGACCACACGCTGACCAATATCACAACGATCGTTCAATACCGTAACCAACTCAAAATCGTTGTCTTAGACGATCACTCCAAAGTGTTTTTACTTCCCCACAAATTCGATAAATGGTACACAGCTAACACTACCCTCTCATTAATTCCCGTAGGAAAAGTTAGCGGTATTCATACCCAAAATCTAATGTATGCACTCCAAAATGAAACACTAGAATTGGGGTACCGAACAGGAACAAGCAATCACGTAATCAACGATGGTATCGTTACCATTGCACATCAGTCAGGTGATTTATTGCTGATGGAATGTTGGGATTAACTCCCTGATTGTCTTGTACACTTCTGTAAAAAGTACTACATTTGACTAGCGAATTATTTTCATGAAAAGCAAAACTGTTCCCACCGAAAAAAGCAACCTACATCCTAGAAATCCACATCGATTTAGATATGATTTTCAGAGACTAATCGCTGCTTTACCAGAACTTAATGTTTATGTGGTAAAGAATGCTATAACGAATGATTCAACTATCGATTTTAGTAATGCCGAAGCTGTAAAAGCTTTGAATAAAGCGATACTTCTTTTAGAATATGGGATTGATCATTGGGACCTGCCCGCCAATTACTTATGCCCACCAATTCCTGGACGAGCCGATTACCTTCATTATTTGGCCGATTTACTAACCGAATCCAATCAAGGCATACTTCCAAGAGGAGAACATATCGTTGGTTTAGATATTGGTGTGGGTGCCAATTGCATTTATCCCATACTAGGTCATTCAAGTTTTGAATGGAGTTTTGTAGGGGTTGACATTGACGAAAATGCACTTCAAAATTGTAAAAAAATAATAGCCAATAATCCCAAATTAAGCGAAGCCATCAGTTTGCAATTACAAACCGAACCACGTTACATCTTTAAAAACATCATTTTACCCGAAGATAAATTTAGTTTTACACTTTGCAATCCACCGTTTCACGCCTCTGAATTAGCCGCTTCAAAGTCCAATTCAAGAAAAGTCAATCAATTAAAATCAGCCGAAAAAAGATTGAATTTTGGCGGACATGATGCCGAATTGTGGTGTGATGGTGGCGAAATCGGTTTCATCACCCAAATGATTTATGAAAGTGTCAAATATCCCTTTCAATGTTTTTGGTTTACCACCTTGGTTTCTAAAAAAGATAATTTAAAAACCATTTACAGAACCCTCAACAAAGTCGGAGCTGTGACGATAAAAACGATGGAAATGGCACAAGGCCAAAAAAGAAGTCGGTTTGTGGCTTGGACCTTTCTTAGCGAAAAGCAACAAAAGGAATGGCGATTTTCTAACGAATAAAACCTAACTTTGTACTTTTACATCTTTTCAAATTTTGCGTAACGCTTCATGAAATTCCAAGTCGTCTCTGAATATAAACCTACTGGTGACCAACCACAAGCTATTGAAAAACTTTCAAAAGGGATTTGCAATGGGGAAAAATACCAAACTTTATTGGGGGTTACAGGTTCTGGAAAAACATTTACCGTGGCAAATGTGGTACAAGAAGTACAAAAACCAACCTTAGTTTTAGCACACAACAAAACTTTAGCCGCTCAATTGTATTCTGAATTCAAACAATTTTTTCCGAATAATTCGGTACAATATTTTGTTTCATATTATGATTATTACCAACCCGAAGCCTTTATTCCCGTTACAGGAACTTATATAGAAAAAGACTTATCGATCAATGAAGAACTCGAAAAATTACGACTAAGTACTACTTCTGCCCTACTTTCTGGACGAAGAGACATTATTGTAATTTCATCGGTTTCCTGTTTGTATGGAATTGGAAATCCGGTCGAATTTCAGAAAAACGTCATCAATTTAGCTACAGGACAAATTATATCCCGTACGAAAGTATTGCACAGCTTGGTACAAAGTTTGTATTCGCGCACCGAAGCCGAATTTACACCCGGAAATTTCCGGATCAAAGGAGATATCCTCGAGATATTCCCTAGTTACGGCGATGAGCCTTTTCGCATTCACTTTTTTGGTGATGAAATCGAAGAAATTGAGGCTTTTGATGCACACACTGCACAAGTCATCGAGCGGTATGAAAAACTGACCATTTACCCGGCCAATATGTTTGTAACTTCACCCGATGTCCTACAAAATGCCATTTGGGAAATCCAACAAGATTTGGTAAAACAAGTCGATTATTTCAAAGAAATTGGCAAACATTTAGAAGCCAAACGTCTGGAAGAACGGACCAATTTTGATTTGGAAATGATTCGCGAATTGGGATACTGTTCGGGAATTGAAAACTACTCTCGTTATCTCGACGGCAGAGAACCCGGCACACGTCCTTTCTGTTTGTTGGATTATTTTCCGGATGATTTTTTAATGGTTGTCGATGAAAGTCACGTTACAATATCGCAAGTACATGCCATGTATGGTGGCGATCGAAGTCGGAAAGAAAATTTGGTGGAATACGGTTTCCGATTACCGGCAGCCATGGACAATCGACCGCTAAAATTTGAAGAATTTGAAGCCCTTCAAAACCAAGTCATTTATGTTTCAGCTACCCCAGCCGATTATGAATTGCAAAAAACCGAAGGGGTATATGTTGAACAAGTTATTCGCCCAACAGGGTTATTAGACCCCATTATTGAAGTGCGCCCTAGCGGTAATCAAATTGATGATTTGATCGAAGAAATTCAATTGCGTTGCGAGGCAGACGAGCGCGTTTTAGTAACCACTTTAACCAAACGTATGGCAGAAGAATTGGCTAAATATTTAACCAAAGTAGCCATCCGCTGTCGCTATATCCATTCTGATGTGGACACACTCGAACGGGTTGAAATCATGCAAGACTTACGAAAAGGCATTTTTGACGTATTGATTGGTGTCAATTTATTGCGAGAAGGTTTGGATTTACCCGAAGTATCGTTAGTTGCTATTTTGGATGCCGACAAGGAAGGCTTTTTACGAAGTCACCGATCACTCACCCAAACCGTAGGAAGAGCAGCACGAAACGTCAACGGAAAAGCGATCATGTATGCTGATAAAATTACGGCTTCCATGCAAAAAACGATAGACGAAACGACATACCGACGCGAAAAACAAATGCGATACAATACCGAACATAATTTACAGCCTAAAGCATTGAATAAAAGTTTGGGCAGTGCCTTAAGCGGCAATTCGGTTTCAACCGGCTATTTTGAAAGAGAAGCCTTAAAAGCAGCAGAACCCGAAAGCTTGTATCTATCCAAACCCGAGATCGAGAAAAAAATACGGGAATACCGAAAACAAATGGAAAAAGCGGCCAAAGAGTTGGATTTTATGCAAGCCGCTAAATTACGAGACGAAATGAAAGCATTACAAGACAAATTATAACCTAAAAAAATATGAATAACATCAACAACATATTACAACTTGAAGATGAAGTAGCCATCATTGAAGCGATTGGCACATTAATTTGGGAAAAGAAAGAAGCTACCGAAGATTTTTCTGAACTTACCGATGAAGAACAAGTTTTTGTATTCATCGATATTTTTGAAGGAGCCATGGGAGAAGGAGGATTTCATCTCTTTTTCAATTCAGAAGCAGGAAATTTTGTAGAAGAAATCATCACCTCGTATCAAGAAATTAAAGCGCCCAAAACGGCAGAACTTATCGCTAATGCAGTTAAGATTTTTCCCAAAAAATATACCACAGATTTGGATGAACGCCAAGCCTTAATTCACAAGGCCGACGAAGAAGTGCTCTCCGGCTGGGAAGATTTGGACGAAATTTTCTTTACCAATGAGAGTGAAGAAGACGTAGTGAGCCTTATTGTCGCTTACATCAAAGAAAACGAATCACAGTTTGGAAATTAATTGTGTTGCTCGCTAAAAATAGCTAACAAAACTTCAGGTAAAACCATTTGATTCGGCGAAGTTTTCATTAAGTGCAGTATGCGTTTCATGGCATAGGGATTCAATCCCATGTTGATGCCTAATTCGTTAATTTTTACTTGTTCTCTTTCGTGGAGCACACCATCGGTATGCATCAATAAGGCCAATCGATAAAATTGACAGATTCTGTTGAATTCGTCTTTGATGATCTTACTTTGACCGCGATTGGCAAATAGTTTCAGAAATGTGGCTTTATCAATTTGCAATTCTTGTGAAACGATTTCTAAAAAATCATATTCTCTATCGTGCAACGTGCCATCGACAAGCGCAAAGTCAATCATTTCTTGTAACAAACTGATTTTTTCTTGGTAAGTCTCCATCAAAATAGTATTTTTATAACACAATTGGTCTATCAAATATAAAAAATGAAAAAACAATTCCTCTTTTTTTCGCTCTTTTTTTTAACAACCTTTAGTTGCGTTTGGGCACAAAAAAATGTGACCACACTTCTAGTAGAAGCCCCGCAACTGCAAACGACTAAAAAAATATGGCTGTATTTACCGGAAAATTATAAACAAACAACCAAAAAATATCCAGTATTGTATTTACACGATGGCCAAAATTTATTTGATGCAGCAACTTCTTATGCAGGAGAATGGCGCATAGACGAAACCCTTGACAGTTTAAAAGCCGAAGTAATTGTAGTCGGAATTGAGCATGGTAACGAAAAGAGAATAGACGAATTAACTCCATTTAAAAACGAACAATATGGCGGTGGCAAAGGAGCTCAATATCTCGATTTCATTGTAAACCAACTCAAACCCTATATCGACAAGAATTACCGAACAAAAACAGGCCGTTACCATACTGGTATAGGTGGTAGTTCACTAGGAGGATTACTCTCCTATTATGCAGCCATCACGTATCCAGAAGTTTTTGGCAAGGCAATGGTTTTTTCTCCTGCCTTCTGGATCAATCCTGAGTTGTATACTTCTACCGAACAAATAAAAACGCTAAAGGCAAAAATCTATTTCATGTGTGGTACTAGCGAGAGCGAAACCATGGTAGCCGATATGGAGCGCATGACTTCGTTGTTGAACACTACACGTTGTTCTTGTTTGCACTTGACAAAGAAACGGGTAGTTCCACAAGGAAAACATAACGAAAAATTATGGGCAAAAGAATTCGCAAAAGCGTATCTTTGGCTGTTTTAATTTATAAAAGTACCCTTAAAGTACATACTTAACACTATGAATAATAACGATGTATTTAAAAAGTTGCGTGTAGCCTTGCAATTGCGTGACGACCAAATTATAGAGATCTTAAACTTGGTCAATTTTAGGGTTTCAAAAGGAGAATTAGGCAATGTCTTTCGCAGTGAAGATCATCCCAATTTCATGGAATGTGGCGACCAATTATTGCGTAATTTTTTAAACGGTTTGGTCATTTATTTGCGCGGTACCAAAGAAGATCCTAAGCAACCTATGGAAGTGTTGCAACAGATTAAAACCTCAAAAATTCCCTTAAAAGAAGTCTACGTTAAAGAAGGTGATGCGAAACCATCGTATAAAAAAGCCGAAGCAAAAAAACCGTTTACACCTAAATCTACCGGGCCTAAAAAACCGTTTGGAAAAGGAAAACCGACTACTAAAAATCAAAAAACAGAAAACCCTGTTGAACGCTTTACGTTCAATTCAGGAAAAAATAAAAAATAATTCACGTCTATTTATTAAGGTCTAATTTACTTTGGCATGGCGCAAATTAATCCATACATCAATTTTAACGGCAATGCCGAAGAAGCATTTCTTTTTTACCAATCGGTATTTGGAGGCGAATTTAAACAACTCACACGCTTCAAAGAAATGGAAACTCCAGAATTTCCAATTGCCGAAAGCGAAGCCCACAAGATCATGCACATTGTGCTTCCTATTGGTCAAAATGTATTAATGGGCAATGACGTACCCGAATTTATGGGAAGAGTAAATGAAAACGAAAACAGAAGTAAAATTGCCGTTAGTGCTGCAAGCAAAGAAGAGGCCGACCATATTTTTAATGGTCTTTCGGCCGGTGGAACGATAGAATTTCCAATTAATGATAGTCCATGGGGATCCTATTTTGGAATGTTTAGAGACAAATACGGTATCGAATGGACTGTTGATTTTGACAACAGATACAACGAAGAATTAAAATAATTAAAAAAAATCCCGAGCGAACACTCGGGATTTTTTTTTATGAATAACTAGTTGCTATTATTTGTTTTCTAAGTAATGTAATACATTTTTCTCAATACGCTCTTGAATGTTGGTGATATCAGCTTTTACAAAAGAATCGCCAATAATATTTTCAAACAATTCAATATAACGATCTGAAACCGTTTCAATATATGCAGCCGTCATGTTTGGAATTTGTTGGCCTTCTTGTCCTTGAAAACCATTTTCTATCAACCAACGACGCACGAACTCTTTCGACAATTGTTTTTGCTCTTCGTTGTTGTTTTGTCTTTCTTGATAGCCTTCCGCATAAAAATAACGCGAAGAATCGGGTGTGTGTATTTCGTCAATCAAAACGATTTGCCCGTCTTTGGTTTTTCCAAATTCATATTTGGTATCTACCAAAATTAAACCGCGAGAGGCTGCAATTTCAGTCCCTCTTTGATACAAGGCTCTAGTATATTTCTCTAATATTAAATAATCTGCTTCCGAAACTATCCCTTTGGACAATATCGCTTCACGCGAAATATCTTCGTCGTGCGAACCGTTATCGGCTTTGGTAGTTGGTGTGATGATGGGTGTTGGAAATTTATCATTTTCTTTCAACCCTTCTGGCATTGTAACGCCACAAAGCAATCTTCTTCCTGCTGCATATTCACGAGCCGCATGACCGGATAAATAACCCCGAATGACCATTTCCACTTTAAAAGGTTCACACAAATGACCTACCGCCACGTTGGGATCGGGAGTAGCGACTAACCAATTGGGAACAATATCTGAAGTTAACTCCATGAATTTTGTAGCAATTTGATTTAAGATTTGCCCTTTATAAGGAATTCCTTTGGGTAAAACCACATCAAAAGCTGAAAGTCGATCGGTTGCTACCATGACCAATAATTCGTCATTGATGTTATACACTTCTCTAACTTTTCCTCGGTAAACCGATTTCTGACCCGGAAAATTAAAATTTGTAGTGGTAATTGTATTCATTTGTTGTGTTGTTGTTTGTAAGGTGCAAAAGTAAAAAAAAGACACTAATAATAGTGCCTGTTTTTTATGAATTATTTAATCGTTATTTTCAATGCTTTTGTAGGCATCAATAATTTTCTTGACTAACCTGTGACGCACAATGTCCTTGTCGTCTAAATAGATGATCCCTACTCCTTCAACATCTTTTAAAATGAGAATGGCTTCTTTTAATCCCGAGATGGTTCTGCGGGGCAAATCGACTTGTCCAGGATCACCTGTAATCATGAATTTGGCGTTTTTTCCCATACGCGTTAAAAACATTTTCATTTGGGAATGTGTAGTATTTTGCGCCTCATCTAAAATAACAAACGCATTATCTAAGGTACGTCCTCGCATAAAAGCCAAAGGAGCAATTTGAATAATTCCTTTTAAAATATAATCTTCTAAGGTTTGTGGTGGCAACATGTCGCGCAAGGCATCATATAATGGCTGCATGTAGGGATCTAGTTTTTCTTTCATATCTCCGGGCAAAAAACCCAAGTTCTCTCCTGCTTCTACAGCCGGACGCGTTAAAATAATGCGCTTGACTTGTTTTTCCTTTAATGCCTTAACTGCCATAGCCACTCCCGTATAAGTTTTACCAGTTCCGGCCGGACCAATAGCAAACACCATATCGTTTTTATAAATGATATCAACCAATTTTTGTTGGTTGGGCGTCATGGCTTTAATCAACTTTCCGCCAATTCCGTGTACTAAAATTTTATCGCGATCGTTCATGTGATGTGCCACATCGTGTTGGTGGGTAGTTTCCAATACCCGAAGAATGACATTATCATCAATGCTGTTGTAGCGAGAAAAATGCTGCATCAATCGCCTAAAACGGGTTTCAAATTCATCTAAAATTTCGGCCTCGCCAAACGCTTTCAAAGTTGTGCCGCGAGCCACAATTTTTAACTTCGGATAATATTTCTTAATGCTTTCAAGATGAGCATCTTGCGTTCCCCAAAACTCTTTTGGCGCAATATCTACTAATTCTATGACTCTTTCGTTCAAAGGCGTTGTTTTTTTAATTATTTTTGAAGCGCTAAATTTGTAGTAGCTTTGCAATCAAATTTAGTAAAAACAACTGTTGTTTTTAAAATAAGTTATAAACAAATAAATGTCAATAATTACGTTAACTACCGACTTTGGACACAAAGACTATTTTGTAGGTGCTTTGAAAGGAAAAATACTGTCTGAACTAAAAGAGGCAACACTTATTGATATTTCGCACTCTATTGATTTATTCAACACCTTAGAGGCCAGTTATTGTATTGAAGCAGCCTATTCCAGTTTTCCAAAAGGCACCATTCATATCATTGGAGTTGACAGTGAACGAGTAGGCGACACTCAACACATAGCACTGCAATGGGACGATCATTTTTTCATTTGTGCAGATAACGGTATCCTCAATGCCTTGCTTCAAAAAAAAGTACCACAAAAAATGGTGGCCATTAACATTCACGAACGCCTTCAAAGCAACGCTAGTGATATGGATGTTTTTGTAGCAGTAGCTTGCCATATTGCCCGTGGTGGATTATTGAATGTTATCGGTAAAGATATTAGCGAATTAAAACGTATAAACGCAGTTAATTCATCGGTGTCTGATGACTTAAAAACGCTTAAAGGGCAGATCATTTATATCGACTCTTTTGGGAATTGTGTGACCAATATATCGCAAAAACAATTTGTCGAAGTAGCCCGCAATCGAAAATTTGAAATTCAAATAAAAAATAAAAAACTGACCCGAATTCACAAAAACTATTCTGATTTTCCAGTAGCAGAGAACAAACAATTGAAAGATTTTGAAGGCGATTTTTTAGCCTTGTTCAACGAAAATGGTTTCTTAGAAATAGCCATTTATAAAAGTAACCCAAAAACTGTTGGCTCGGCTTCTACTTTATTGGGTATCAAATTTAGAGATATCATAACCATTGAATTTAAAAATTAACCATGTTCATACGAATTGTAAAAATGCGTTTTCACGAAGAAACAATTGCGCCTTTTTTAGCCAATTTTGATGCCGTTAAACAGCACATTCGAAATTTTGAAGGCAATCAATTTCTCGAACTCTACCAAGATAAAAACGATCCGCGTATCTTTTTCACTTACAGTTATTGGGAAAACGAAGCGGCCCTAGAAAGATATCGCAACTCTATACTATTTAACGAAGTTTGGAGTTATACTAAAACCTTATTCAGTGACAAACCCGAAGCATGGAGTGTCGATAAATTGGTGACTTTAAGTTAGGAGTTGGGAGAAAAATCTGAAAACCAAAGCTTGAAACAAAAAATAAAAACATAAATGAAAGCATTATTATTACGCGAAATCAAATCCTTTTTTGGATCGCCTATTGGATATTTAGTTATCGCAATTTTTCTTTTACTCAACGGTTTATTCCTTTGGGTTTTTGAAGGCGAATTCAATATTTTAAATTCGGGATTTGCCGATTTAGGTCCCTTTTTTAAATTAGCCCCATGGATTTTGATATTTTTAATTCCAGCAGTAACCATGCGCAGTTTTTCGGATGAAAAAAAACAAGGCACTATCGAATTGTTATTTACCAAACCTCTTTCCAACTGGGACATCGTAAACGGGAAATTCTTGGGCGCCTTTATTTTGATTGTATTGGCTATAGTTCCTACCTTAATTTATGTTTTCACGATTTCACATTTTGGCAATCCACAAGGTAACATCGATATGGGAAGTACCCTCGGGTCTTATTTTGGTTTGTTGTTTTTAATTGCGGCCTATACGTCCATCGGTATTTTTGCTTCTACCCTTTCCGACAATCAAATTGTGGCTTTTATTGTGGCCGTTTTTTGTTGTTTCTTTTTCTATTTTGGATTTGACGGTATTGCTTCTCTTTTAGGAAATTATAGTTCGCTCTTTGCTGCTTTAGGCATGGATTTTCATTTTAAAAGTATGAGTCGGGGTGTATTGGATACTCGAGATATTATCTATTTTATTAGTGTGACGTTTCTATTTTTATCGGCAACGGTTTACCAACTTAAATCTTTGAAATGGTAATGAAAGTAGCAAAAAAAACAGCAGTAAAGCAATTAGGAAGTATATTAATTGTTCTAGTCGTACTCAACTTACTCAGCCATTTCTATTTTAAACGATTTGACTTAACGCATGATCAACGCTATACGTTATCCGAAACAACATTAAAAATCATTAAAAATGTAGACAGTCCGTTGTATATAGATGTATATCTAGACGGTAATTTCCCGCCCGAATTCAAACGCTTGCAAAACGAAACCAAGCAATTATTAGAAGAATTTTCGGCCTACAATTCAAATATTGTCTTCCAATTTAAAAACCCCATTGAAAAAGAAACCATGCGGGTGGAAGTCATGAAAGCATTTTATGAACGCGGTATGCAACCTTTAAGCATTACAGTAGAAGAGAAAGGCAAACAGTCGCAAGAAGTGGTATTCCCATGGGCACAAGCAACCTATGGAGATAAATTTGCCAAAGTAAGTCTATTGAAGAACCTAATGGGTGCTTCAACGGAGGAAAAAGTAATCAGTTCGGTACAGCATTTAGAGTTTGGATTTGCAGAAGCCATCACTAAAATTTCAAAAGAAAAACAAAAGAAAATTGCGGTAATCAAAGGGAATGGCGAATTACAAGATGCTTTTATCGCCGATTTTGTAAAGTCGGTTCGAGAAAGTTACTATATCGGAACTTTTACTTTAGATTCTGTAGAAAAACAACAACCTAAACAAACGTTAGAAGCATTAAAAAAATACGATTTAGCGATCATAGCTAAACCAACAGAAGCCTTCACGGAAGCGGAAAAACAAGTATTGGATCAATTCATTGTAAACGGTGGAAAAACGTTGTGGTTAATGGATGCTGTTGCAGCTGACATGGACAGTTTATACAATGAAACGGGAACCATTTTAGCGTATCCGCGCGACTTGAACCTAACCGATTTATTCTTCAAATATGGTATTCGCATGAATCCCCTATTGATTAAAGATGAATATGCTACCCCTATAAAAATAGCAACGGGTAGTCAAGTTAGCGAAACCCAATTACAACAATACAATTTGAAATATTCGCCCTTTATTTATCCAACTTCTACCCATCCCATTGTTAAAAATATGGAGGGAATTAAGTTCGAATTTTCGAGCCCGATTGAATTGTTAACGAATGACTTGAAGAAAACTGTATTGCTGAGTTCGTCAGAATATTCAAAAACAATAGGAACACCAACTCCCATTTCGCTGGCCTCAATTAGTGAAGAAACCACGCCCGAAGAATACGCCGGAAAAGGATTGCTTCCCGTGGCGGTTATGATGGAAGGGAAATTCAAATCGGCTTATCAAAACAGAGTTTTACCCTTTGCTGATTCACAGTATAAAGCAATAGGAAAAGACAATAAAATGATCGTCATAGCGGACGGAGATGTTATAAAAAATCAATTAGACAAAGGCATGCCATTAGAATTGGGGTTTGACAAATGGACCAATCAACTCTATGGCAATAAAGAGTTTTTACTGAATTGTGTGAATTATTTATTAGACGACAACGGACTTATTAACATCCGAAGCAAAGATGTCGATTTGCCTTTATTGAACAAAGAGGAAGTTTATGCAAATTATACCAGCGCACAGCTGATAACTGTTGGGTTACCACTGCTCATTTTAGCCCTATTTGGATTTTTATTTACCTACTTACGCAAAAAAAGATACAGCCGTTAGTTGTTGATAATTTGTTTTTGCATTTGAATAGATTTAGAATATATTTGTGAAATATAAAATCAATAACGATTTTAAAATACATGATGATGAAGTTTATAGTATCCAGTTCGTATTTATTAAAACAATTACAAGTTTTAGGAAGTGTTATCAACAGTAGTAACACCTTACCTATTCTTGATAATTTCTTGTTTGAATTAGACAATAACGCATTAAAAGTTTCGGCTTCCGATTTAGAAACTACCATGACGGCAACTTTAGAAATTGATTCTAAAAGTCAAGGAAGTGTTGCCATTCCGGCTAAACTTTTATTGGATATTTTAAAAACCTTTCCAGAGCAACCCCTTACTTTTACAGTAGAAGACAATTCAACCGTAGAAATTAGTTCTAATTCGGGTAAATATGCTATCGCATATGCTCCAGGAGAAGAATTTCCAAAAGCAGTGGTTTTAGACGATCCTTCGAAAACAATTGTACCGGCTGAAGTATTAGCGACTGCCGTAAGCAAAACCATATTTGCTGCTGGAAATGACGATTTACGTCCGGTAATGAGTGGTGTTTTCTTTCAATTTTCACCAGAAGGCTTGATTTTTGTTGCTACCGATGCACACAAATTAGTAAAATATGCCCGTACCGATGTAAAAGCATCGCAAGTGGCTGATTTTATTATGCCCAAAAAACCTTTGAACATTTTAAAAGGGATTTTAGGAGCATCCGATGCAGAAGTAGCTATTGAATATAACGATGCTAACGCTACATTCTCTTTTGAAAATTATATATTAACGTGTCGCTTAATTGATGGAAAATATCCCAATTACGAGGCAGTTATTCCAAAAGAGAACCCAAATAAATTATTAATCAATAGAGTACAATTTTTAAACTCGGTACGTCGTGTGGCGATTTTCGCAAATAAAACCACCCACCAAATTCGTTTAAAAATCGCTGGAACTGAATTGAACATTTCAGCTGAAGATATTGATTATTCAAACAAAGCAGACGAACGTTTAACGTGTGATTATCAAGGAGATGACATGCAAATTGGTTTCAACTCACGTTTCTTAACTGAAATGTTGAACAATTTATCGAGTGACGAAATCCAATTGGAAATGTCGATGCCAAATCGTGCGGGGATTTTAACTCCGGTTGATGGGCTAGATGAAGGAGAAACAGTTACCATGTTAGTAATGCCTGTAATGTTGAGCAACTAATACAAAACTAGACCAACCTTAACTTAAAAACCACTGAGCAGCAATGCGAAAGTGGTTTTTTATGTATACACAAGAGTCTAAATATACTATGAAACTTCGTGTGTCAACTCCCTTTAAAAAAACTTCCAACTTCCAACTTCTAACTTCTAACTTTAATTTATCTTTGCAACTTAAAGAAAGAAGATGATCCCACAAGAAACCATAGTTGCACTAGCCACACCTTCAGGAGCAGGTGCTATTGCCATTATCAGACTATCTGGACAAGATGCAATTACTATTGCTGCCCAGGTATTTCAATCGGTTTCTGAAAAAGACATTACGAAGCAAAAATCACATACCTTACATTTGGGCCATATTGTGGACGATACAAAAGTATTGGATCAAGTACTTCTTTCCATTTTCAAAGGTCCGAATTCCTATACCGGTGAACATGTAGTGGAAATTTCGTGTCACGGTTCGGTATTTATCCAACAACAAATCATCCAATTGTTGCTTCGAAAAGGAGCAAAAATGGCCCAAGCGGGCGAATTCACCTTACGTGCTTTTTTAAACGGAAAATTAGATTTATCACAGGCTGAAGCAGTTGCCGATTTAATTGCATCTGATAATGAAGCGAGTCACCAAATTGCCATGCAACAAATGCGCGGCGGATTCAGTAATGAGATTGCAAAATTACGGGAAGAATTGCTCAATTTTGCTTCGCTTATCGAATTGGAATTAGATTTCGCCGAAGAAGATGTTGAATTTGCCAACCGAACTGCTTTTCATGAATTAATCAATCGTATTGAATTTGTATTGAAGCGATTGATCGATTCGTTTGCAGTAGGAAACGTAATTAAAAACGGTATACCCGTGGCTATTGTGGGCGAACCCAACGTTGGCAAATCTACGCTATTAAATGCGTTACTAAATGAAGAACGTGCCATAGTTTCCGACATTGCGGGAACAACTCGAGATACGATTGAAGATGAATTGGTCATTAATGGCATTGGATTCCGATTTATAGACACTGCTGGAATTCGCGAAACAAAAGATGTAGTCGAAAGCATTGGAATCCAAAAGACATTTGAGAAAATTGAGCAAGCACAGGTTGTAATTCTTTTGCTAGACGCAAAAGAATTACAAGTTTCAGGTTTAAAGTTTCAGGTTGAAATCGAGAAAATCAAAAACAAATTTCCTCAAAAACCACTTGTAGTTATCCTAAATAAAGTTGATTTACTTTCTAAAGATGCTGTTGAAACTATCCGCCAAGAACTTGAAACTTTAAACCTGAAACTTGAAACTATTTCAGCCAAACAAAAAGTTGGTATTGACGAATTAAAAAACACGCTTCTTTCTTTTGTAAACACTGGCGCACTTAGAAACAATGAAACGATAGTAACCAACACGCGTCATTATGATTCTTTATTAAAAGCATTGGAAGAAATTCAAAAAGTAAAATGGGGATTAGACTCTGGAATTTCATCTGATTTAATGGCAATTGATATTCGTAGTGCATTGTATTTCTTTGGTGAAATTACAGGGGAAGTCACTAACGATGAACTCCTTGGAAATATATTTGCTAATTTTTGTATCGGAAAGTAAACTTACTCGTTGATCTTTACATTCAAATGATTCAATAGTATTTGGTATTTGTGCAACTCTACCAATTCGTCATCCTTTTCAGTTGTATCCAATAGATCATCTAGAACCTGACTCACTTCTACCAATTTTTGGTTGGCAAGTTCCTTCTGATTGGAAGCTATAAAATCAATTATTTTTTGAATCTCAAGTATGAGGGTATCCTTATTTTCCATGGGAATGTGCTAGTAAATTACGTTTTATTTCCGCCAAAGATAGCGTAGAAAAACACAATTGATGAATAATTTTTCGTCGCAATATTGCTACATTTTTTGAATCAAAATATTTAGCCCATGAATCCGATTCCAATACATCTTTGATTTGCCGAATTACTTTGGCGGTTTCGGCTGCGGTTCTAAAAACTGCTTTTCCATCATAATTTGGATGATTTCTGTGTTGGAACAAAACATTTTTTGTTTCAAAATCAACAACAATATAAAACAAAGCATCAGTATCATTGTTGGGATAAAAATCAGTCCACTTTGCAAAGCCAATCCGATTTTGGCTATTATTAACCTTTACTATCGATTGCGAAATCAAGCGCCAGCGACAATTGGCAGCCCTTCCCCAATGATTGGAACTTCGGTAAACGCCCTCCTCCGTAAAATAATACGTACTCCCTGATTTACTTTGAAAATGGGGCTTATTTATGCTTTCGGGAAGTACATCCACTTCGCTAAACTCGCAAAAAGTATGCGCATGAAAATTGGAGCGATTGTAGCTTTTTTGTGACATCTGCCAAATAGATTTCTTTGTAACAAAAGTAACATTTGTATCTTAAAGATAAATAGTATCTTTACAAAAAGAAGTATAATGAAGGAAATTTTAATGGAATCCTACGGCTATATTTTTGAAGAAGCACTAATTGACGAAATTGTTAAAGTGGCTGCCTTTAAAGAATTCAAAGCCGATGATTATTTGATTGAAATTGGCGATTATATAAAATCAATGCCGTTATTGTTGCATGGAGCAATTAAAATATTGAGAGAAGATGAGAATGGAGATGAATTGTTATTGTACTTCTTAGAAAGAGGCGATACGTGTGCCATGACTTTAACCTGCTGTATGGGACAAGCCAAAAGTAGAATTAGAGCCATTGCCGAAACGGATGGATCCTTATTGATGATTCCTGTAGGAAAAATGGAAGATTGGTTGACAAAATATAAAACCTGGCGTAATTTTGTTTTTGACAGTTATAACGTGCGATTGATGGAAATGTTAGAAGCTATTGATACTTTAGCATTTATGAATTTAGACGAACGATTATTTAAATACCTAACCGATAAAGCAAAAGTGATTGGCAATACTGAAATTCACAACACACATCAAGAAATTGCCTATGAAATGCACACGTCTAGAGTTGTAATTTCGAGACTTTTAAAGGCTTTGGAAATTGAAGGAAAAATAAAATTACATCGAAATAAAATAGAAATACTGCAATTTTAATGGAACTATTTGGCTATTTTGGAGCATTATGCATCGGATTAATTTTAGGATTAACAGGTGGTGGCGGATCAATATTAACCGTACCCATTTTGGTTTATATAATGCTAATCGATCCGATAATTGCTACCGCTTATTCGCTATTCATTGTAGGAACAACCTCTGCTTTTGGGGCATTTCAAAATTACAGAAAAGGCTTAGTTGACATTAAAAACGGCTTTCTGTTTGCAATACCTTCTTTTGTTGCGGTATATATCACAAGACGCTTTTTAGTACCGTTAATTCCCGATACAATATTGGAACAACCCTTTTTGCTTACAAAAAGTACTTTTTTAATGGTGTTTTTCGCAGTTATTATGGTATTAGCAGCTATTTCTATGCTGAAAAAGAAAAAAACAGAAGTTGTTACAAACGATAAAATTTCTTGGATGAATTTAGTATTTCAAACATTCATCATCGGAATTATCATCGGATTAGTAGGTGCTGGAGGCGGATTTCTAATTATTCCATCTTTAGTTTTGTTTGCCAAATTACCCATGAAAAAAGCAGTAGGAACTTCTCTTTTCATTATTGCAATGAACTCGCTAATCGGTTTTTTAGGCGATATTCAAAATATTTCGATCGATTGGAAATTTTTAAGTTCCTTTACCGGGCTTTCAATAGTTGGAATTTTTATAGGGATTTATTTAAACAAATTTGTCAACGAAATACAATTAAAAAAAGGATTTGCTTATTTTGTAATACTGATGGCCACCTTTATTTTAGTTAAAGAAATCGCATTGTAACTTTTGTTACTTCAAAACACCTAACATACCATTATTTTTACTTAAAATTATAGACATATGAAAATAGAACAAATTTATACCGGATGTATTGCTCACGCAGCTTATTATATAGAAAGTAATGGCGAAGCGGCCATTTTTGATCCGTTAAGAGAAGTACAACCCTATATCGATAGAGCTCAAAAAGACAATGCGAATATCAAATATATTTTTGAAACACACTTTCATGCCGATTTTGTTTCCGGACATTTAGATTTAGCACAAAAAACAGGCGCTACTATTGTATATGGACCAACAGCAAAACCTAATTTTGATTGCATTGTAGCAACCGATAATCAAGAATTTAAAGTAGGTGGCGTTACTATTAAAGCCATTCACACTCCCGGGCATACACTTGAAAGCACCTGTTATTTAGTCACAGACGAATCAGGTAAAGATCACGGTATTATTACTGGTGATACTTTATTTATTGGCGATGTGGGCCGTCCAGATCTAGCACAAGAATTAGTAGAAGATTTAACTCAAGAAGTGTTAGCCAATCATTTATTTGATTCGCTTCGCAATAAAATCATGCCGTTGAGCGATGACTTAATTGTATATCCAAATCATGGTGCTGGAAGTGCATGTGGGAAAAACATGAGTAAAGAAACTACCGATACATTGGGCAACCAAAAGAAAGTAAACTATGCCTTGCGTGCAGACATGACACGTGAGGAATTCATTGCCGAATTATTAGACGGTTTAACACCTCCACCGGCTTATTTTCCACAAAATGTGATGATGAATATTCAAGGATATGACAGCTTGGAAAATGTAATGAACAAAGGAAATATTGCGTTAACGCCAAATGAATTTGAAGCAGTGGCTAATCAATCTGAAGCCTTAATTTTAGACGTTCGCAACGAAAGTGAATTTGTGGTAGCACACATTCCTGGATCTATTTTCATAGGATTGCACGGGCAGTTTGCACCCTGGGTAGGTGCTTTGATACGCGATACCAAACAACCTTTATTGTTGGTAACCCCCGAAGGATTAGAAACAGAAACCATTACAAGATTATCAAGAGTAGGATTTGATCATACTTTAGGCTATTTAAAAGGCGGAATTACAGCATGGAAAGCCGCAGGGTATGAAACCGATACGATTACTTCTGTTTCACCAGAAACCTTTGCAGCTCAATTTGAAAATGCAATTATTGTAGATGCGAGAAAGCCAAGCGAATATAAAGCCGAGCATGTAGAAAAAGCAATTAATATTCCATTAGATTATGTCAACGAGCAACTGGCTGAAGTACCTAAAGAAGAAACCTTCTTTTTACATTGTGCTGGTGGCTACCGTTCGGTAATTATGTCCTCCATTTTAAAAGCACGAGGCTACCACAACATGATCAATGTAGAAAAAGGAATGACAGGCATACGCACTACAGCAGTTCCGCTTACCGCTTTCGTTTGTCCGAGTACGTTGAAATAATTAACTCGTTAAATTATAGATCAATCCGGCTCCACAAGTGTCGGATTTTTTTTTTTTGAAGCACAACACCGTGCATAAATATCGGGTTGTCGTGCGTTGCGTTATAGTCCCTTCGGGCGCTGCCACTCCACCCACGGCTATACCAGGCGTTTTGTATTGCATTACAAATACCAACTCCAATT
>JACCDK010842550.1_pt1 | contig 26412 bp, 19 predicted proteins | sample 7445871 | NCBI WGS metagenome assembly JACCDK01 (sample SAMN15323436, study PRJNA562643) | freshwater metagenome | isolation source: river surface water | place: USA:Blue River Watershed | collected 2017-08-15 | reverse complement strand
GTTAAACCATCGCGAATACCGCGGATAAAAGCACCGTAATCCAAATTTTCAATGCCTTCTTGGCTCATACGCTGAGCGATTCCGTAGCCATAGATGTAACTAAAAGAATCTTCGGAAGTCTTCAATTCTTTGCTGGTGTTAATATTCTCACCGCAAGCAGCCAGTAACACAACGGCAACGGCTGGAATAAACTTAATATATTTCATTGTATTATTTCAAATTTAAGCATACAACTCGGCTCTTCGAGCTTTAATGGAATCATCCTCCGCATATTCTTCGTAGGTCATGTACTTATCGATGACACCGTTGGGCGTAATTTCTATGATGCGATTGGCAATGGTATTGATGAATTCTTGGTCGTGCGAATGAAACAAAGCCACCCCTTGGTATTCAACCAAACCATTGTTTAACGCCTGAATACTCTCCAAATCCAAATGGTTGGTAGGTTCATCCAACAGCAATACATTGGGGTTTTCCATCATCATTTTGCTCAACATACACCGTACTTTTTCACCCCCACTTAACACGGTACACATCTTTTGGGTTTCTTCGCCGCTGAACAACATTCTGCCTAAAAATCCACGAATAAAGGTTTCGTCCTTCTCCGTAGAATACTGGCGCAACCAATCCACCAAATTAATTTTCTCGGTAAAAAAATGGGCGTTTTCGTTGGGTAAATTCGACATTGTAACCGTAACACCCCAATTCACTTCGCCTTTCGCCTCTTTCGTTTCCCCCCACATTACCTTAAACAAGGTATTTAATGCCATGGTATTTCTGGAAATAAACGCAATTTTATCGCCTTTATGAACGGTAAAATTTACATTGGAAAATAACTTCTCACCCGATTCTGTAGTATAGGCTAGGTCGCTAACTGTAAGAATTTGATCACCCACCTCGCGCGCTTGTTTGAAGAAGATTCCTGGATATTTACGCGTTGACGGTTGAATTTCTTCCACGTTCAACTTTTCCAGCATTTTCTTACGGGAAGTAGCCTGCCTGCTTTTTGCTACGTTGGCGCTAAATCGCTGAATAAACTCCTGCAACTCCTTGCGTTTTTCTTCGGCTTTTTTGTTCTGATCAGAACGTTGTCTCAAGGCCAACTGGGAACTCTGATACCAGAAGGTATAGTTTCCGCTAAAGTTATTTATCTTTCCATAATCAATGTCGCAGACGTGGGTACAAACGTTATCCAAAAAGTGTCTATCGTGGGAAATTACCAATACCGTATTTTCAAAATTTGCCAAAAAATCTTCCAGCCAACGAATGGTTTCTACGTCCAAATCGTTGGTAGGTTCGTCCATCAACAATACATCCGGATTTCCAAACAATGCTTGGGCCAACAATACACGCACTTTTTGGTTACCGCTCAAATCTTTCATCAAACGTTCGTGCAAATTTTCGGGAATTCCCAAACTGCTCAGCAAGGTTGCGGCATCGCTTTCGGCATTCCAACCGTCCATTTCGGCAAATTCTCCCTCCAATTCCGAAGCCTTCATTCCGTCTTCCTCGGTAAAATCCTCTTTGGAATACAAGGCCTCTTTTTCCTCCATGATGGCCCACAATTTTTGGTGACCCCGAATTACAGTTTGCAGTACGGGAATATCGTCAAATTCAAAGTGATTCTGTTTTAGAATCGCCATCCGTTTTCCGGGTTCCAAATCAACAGAACCCGTATTGGGTTCAACTTCACCAGATAATATCTTCATGAAGGTGGTTTTACCGGCACCGTTGGCACCAATAATACCATAACAATTACCACGGGCGAATTTTAAATTTACTTCTTCGAATAAGACGCGTTTTCCAAAACGCAGGGAGACATTTGAAACGGTTAACATTTACGGCTTTAAAATAGTCCGCAAAGATAGTACAGAAGTACCTTACTGAAACAAGGTAAATGTTCCTTCCATCCGAAGGTTAATGTATTGCGATTCTGAACCTTCCATGATGGATCGGTTGTAGCTGTAAAATCGAGCAGGTTTATTACTTACGCCCAGCTGTTTCTCGGTTAAAGGCAACAAAATTCCGGAATTCAGCATTTTTCTACGGAAGTTTCTTTTGTCTAAATCCCGTTCCAAAATGGTTTCGTACAGCGATTGCAAATCGGCCATGGTGAACTTTTCCGGCAATAACTCAAAGGCAATGGGTTGAATTTGAATGCGTTCGCGCAAGGCGGTTAAGGCCGATTCATAAATTTCGTTGTGGTCAAAGGCAAGTTCTGGAATCTCTGAAATAGGCACCCAAATCGCTTCTTTGGAAAATGACCCAGGCTGCAACTGCACCTTTTTGCTATCGATAAGCGCCATGTAAGCTACGGTAATTACCCGAGCATCGGGATCCTGCCTCACCCCTTTAAGCCAACTGCGATCTTTGGGTTTGGAAATTCGGGTAGGGTCTCCAAATGCTTGAAATTGTTGTAGATAAATGCCTTGTAAGCCGGTTAATTCGTGCAACACCCTACTGGCAGCTTGGTTTAAATCCTCGCTGTCGTTCACCAAATCGCCTGGCAAAGCATAGTAACTATCGTCCAATTCGGTTACCGCATTCGGTACCGTTCGCTTAATCAACAACAATCTCAGTGCGTCCCGGTTGAATCCAAAAATCACACAGTCAACCGAAACGTGGGGGTTCAATGAGGTGTTCAGAGCCATGCAAACAAGTATAAGTATCTGTGCGAAATTAAAGAAATTCAACCCACGAATCAACAGAAGTACAAGATTGTGAAGTGTAAGATTGACACTAACTGATTTTTTATTATCTTGCACACCAATTATTGCTATGATTTTAGTTGCAGACAGCGGAAGCACCAAGTGCGATTGGATTTTTACCGATGGAGAAAGCATCAGACTTTCTTTTCACACGATGGGCTTTAACCCATTCTTCCACAATTCCGAATTAATAGAGAGTGAAATTCGTAAAAACACAGAGCTTGCCAATGTTGCCCCCATGGTAGAGCATGTATATTTTTACGGGGCAGGTGCCAGCCATCCAGACCGCAACGAAATTGTAGCTATTGCACTTAGGGCCGTTTTTAACAAGGCCCAAGTGGTGGTAGATCACGACCTAACCGGTTCGGTATATGCTACCTGTGGCGATGATCCAGGAATTGCCTGCATATTAGGAACGGGATCCAATTCCTGTTATTTCGACGGAAAAGAAATCCACGAAAAAGTACCTGCTCTTGGGTATATCCTTGGCGACGAGGCGGGTGGCACATTTTACGGGAAAGAATTGCTGCGGATGTTTTTATACAAAGAACTTCCAGAAAAAATACACAACGGATTGATTGAACAGTTCAACCTCACCAAAGAAAGCATCTTCGAGGCCGTTTACAACAAACCCAACCCCAACGTTTATTTAGCTTCGTTCATGCGGTTCCTTAGCGACCAACGCGAAGAGAAATGGGTTCGGGATTTCATCTACAATGGATTTAGTAAATTCATCAACATCCACATTTGGAAATACGAAAACCACAAAGACGTTCCCGTACATTTTGTGGGATCGGTAGCCTATCATTTCTCCGATTTATTGCGCGAAGCTTGCAAAATCCACCGATTGAACGTTGGAGTAATTACCCGAGAACCCGTAATTAATTTGGTAGAATACCACCTGAAAAAACTTCACATCAACGCATGAAACCCGGTTTGATTCTGGATTTGGATGGTGTGATTTGTGACACGGCCCATTTCCATTATCTGGCTTGGAGCGAGCTGGCATCGGAATTTGGGATTACGCTTACCGAAACACACAACGAGGCACTCAAAGGTGTAAGTAGAACAGACTCTTTGCTCTATATATTGAGCATCAACCAAGTAACCCTTTCGGAGGAAGAATTCCAATCGGCTTTAATACGAAAAAACCGCAGATATTTAGAATTTGTGGAAGAGATGGGGCCCCAAGACTTACTCCCTGGCGTCGCCTATTTCTTCCAAGAAGCGAAATCAAGAAAACTACCCTTGGCTCTGGGATCGGCTTCAAAAAACGCAGAACTAGTTTTGGAAAAAGTGGGTTTATCCCATGCTTTTCATGCCATCGTTGACGCCAATACCGTACTCAAAGGAAAGCCCGATCCTGAAACATTTTTAATGGCCGCTGAATTATTAGGAATCCCTCCTACCCAATGTTGGGTATTTGAAGATAGTGCCGCAGGAATCCAAGCCGCCCTCACCGGGAAAATGAGAGCCATTGGAATTGGCACGCCGGAAACATTGCCCGGGGCCGAAATACACATCCCCAATTTGGGAGCGTTCCAATTTGATTGGTTGCAGTAACATAAAAACTAACAGTATGATTGATTATTTCAAGGCACACCCCTGGAAAATTATAGAAGAAGGATTTAACCCCAACTACAACGAAATCGCCGAAAGTGTATTCAGTTTGGGCAATGGAATGATGGGGCAGCGAGGCAATTTGGAGGAAACTTACAGCGGACATACCCTGCAAGGAACCTACCACGGTGGGGTTTACTACCCCGATAAAACCCGCGTTGGATGGTGGAAAAACGGGTATCCCGAATATTTTGCCAAAGTCCTGAACAGCACGTATTGGAGTGGTTTAGAAATTCGGATTAACGACGAATTATTGGACCTTAACCGCGTTCAAATTTTGCATTTCACACGGGAATTGGACATGCAACACGGAGTCTTGCATCGGCATTGCAAAGTGTTGATGAACAATGGAATAGAGGTGACCGTTAGCTCGTCTCGATTCTATAGCCTAATCCAAAAAGAATACGCAGCGCTGAGTTATTCCCTATCGGCCAACAAGCCTTGTACCCTTTCCGTTTTGAACTACGTAGATGGGACTGTAGTGAATAAAGATTCCAATTACGAGGAAACTTTTTGGAACGAAATCAATCAGGAAACAAGGAACCACCAAACCCTTGTAACCGTAGAAACCAAAAAATTAAATTGGCGAGTAACCACCGCCGTGCAATTCCAAATTTTCAAGAATCAACAACCCACAGAATTAACCCCTACCCCAACCGTAAAATCCAAATTTGCCGCCAATAGTTATAGCTGGAGCTACAACCCCGGCGAAGAATGGCAGTTGGTAAAACATTGCATCATGGCAAGCAGCTTCCACCACAATACAGAAACGGTAGAGGTTCATGCCATCAAAAATCTGGAGAAAATGAGTGCTTCATCGTTTGAATCTCATTTGGCCATGAGCGCAGCGGCTTGGGAAAAAAAATGGGAAACTACAGACATCGAGATTCACGGAGATGTAAAAGCGCAGCAGGCTGTTCGGTTCAATATTTACCACCTCAACCAAACGTATTGCGGAGATGATTCCCGATTAAACATTGGACCCAAAGGCTATACAGGCGAAAAATACGGCGGCTCCACTTATTGGGATACCGAAGCATACTGCTTACCCTTTTATTTGGTTACTGCCCATTCCAGCATTTCCAAACAACTGCTTGTTTACCGTTACAAACAATTGAACAAAGCGATTGAAAACGCTCAAAAGCTTGGTTTTAAAAACGGTGCGGCCCTGTACCCCATGGTTACCATGAACGGGGAAGAATGCCACAACGAATGGGAAATAACGTTTGAGGAAATCCATCGAAACGGTGCTATTGCTTATGCGATTTGGAATTACATCCAACATACCGGAGATAAAGATTACTTGGCCGAAGGTGGGTTTGAAGTGTTGTTGGGAATTGCTCGATTCTGGTCGCAACGGGTGCATTGGAGCGATTTCAGAAAACGTTACGAAATGCATGGAGTAACCGGTCCCAACGAATACGAAAACAACGTAAACAACAATTGGTATACGAGTTATATCGCCGATTGGTGCATGCAATACACGGCAGAATGCGCTCAATGGCTGTCCTTACACCACCCCAACACGTGGAAAACAATTCAACAAAAAACTCATTTTCAACCCGAAACGGAAGTCGCCCATTGGCAACACATCCACGAACACCTCTACCTCCCCTACAGCGAAGATTACAAAGTATTTGTGCAACACGATGGGTTTTTGGAAAAAGAATTAATTCCTGTTCACGATCTACCCGCATCCGAAAGACCGTTGAACCAAAAATGGAGCTGGGATAGAATTCTCAGGTCGGTTTATATCAAGCAGGCCGACGTGTTGCAAGGGTTGTATTTCTTTGAAGATCATTTCGATGAAGAATGCCATAAACGCAATTTCAACTTTTACGAACCGTTTACCGTGCACGAAAGTTCTTTATCCCCTTGCGTGCATAGCATTCTGGCCACTAAAATAGGCGAAACGGAAAAAGCCTATGAGATGTACCTGCGTACTGCTCGATTGGACTTGGACAATTACAACAACGACACCGAGGACGGGCTGCACATTACTTCCATGGCCGGCAGTTACTTAAGCATCGTACAAGGTTTTGGAGGACTGCGAATTCGCAATCAGCAATTGCATCTAAACCCTTACTGTCCACCCCAATGGCAGGCCTATAAATTTCAAATTTTGCTAAATAACCAACCCTTGGCTGTTTTTGTTTCGCACGAAAAAATTGAAATATCCAATGTAGGAACGGCCACCATCACCTTTACCCTTGGAAATACTACCCACGAGTTAAATCCGCACAATACCCTTACGGTTTAAATCAGGGGTTACTCCCAGCCGTTTCCTTTCAATTTAATTCAAGATTAATACAACTCTCGTTTTTTAAACGATAGAAACTATTAATTTCGCCTCTGCATGGGAGATGTCACCGGACCCAATTTCATGATGCGTTCCGAAGACCAAATTCGGAAACACTACCTCACGTGTGGGGTTTCGGTGGATTGCGTTATTTTTGGTTTTGACGAAGGTGATTTAAAGGTTTTGTTGGTGAGACGAGGCGTAGAACCCTACCAAGGACAATGGGCGTTGCCCGGTGATTTGGTAGATCCCGAAGAAGATTTAAACGTTGCAGCCGTACGAGTACTGAACGAACTAACTGGATTGAACAATGTATACATGCAGCAAGTTTTTACCTTTGGAGAGGTGCATAGACATCCCTTGGGTAGAGTTTTTACGGTTGCCTATTACAGTTTAATTCGCATCGATAAATACAAGGTAAACAAAGGAAATTGGGCCGAAGAAGCCGAATGGTGGTCGATCAACGACATCCCAATGCTTCCATTCGATCACAACCTAATCGTAGAAACGGTAAGCGAGAATTTCCGCACCCAAGTGCAACGCAAACCCATTGGTTTCGAATTACTCCCCAAAACATTTACGCTAACCGAAATTCAACACTTGTACGAAGCCGTGCTTCAAACCAATTTCGATGTGCGAAATTTCAGAAAAAAATTGCTCACTACGGGGTTGTTAATCGACACCAATACCTTCACCAAAAACAATGCACACAGACCCGCCCGTCTTTACCGATTCAATAAACAAAAATACGATCGGTGGAGTAAAAGCGGTTTTACGTTGGATATGTAAGGCATCCAACCCATTCCGATTATCTAAACAGTTTTTGAGTTCCTACCACCTTCCCGTGATTGTCCTTAATCACCAAAACCACTACACCCGGTGCTGTTGCCGAAAGCACCAAGGGTGCCTCCCAGCGATTGGATGTGTAATGAAATGAATTTGACTGTTGCAACATGGATCCTGTTAACGACCAAAGTTCCAACAAATATCCATCGGCATTCCCCCAGATGGCTATTTGGTAATAGCCAGGGGAAACTTCCGTTAGTATCCATTTGAAATTCCCGAAATCAATCACCGAATTAAACTCAAAAATGCCTGTCAGTTGTGCCGTATCCGAAACACAACCATTGGCTATAGCCATTGCCCACACTTTCAAATTATAAGCCGTTGCACCCTCGGGGATTACTAAGGAAATAATGGAGTCTTTGCGTAAAATAGGAAGATCCGTATGGTCTGTATTCCACACAATGGAGTCCAATCCGGAATGTGCGATGAGAATCAACGTATCCCCCCGATATCTTGCAGCCTTCAGTACAGTCAATTTGGGTTTAATGGGCAAAGGTTTACTCAAATAATGCAAAGAATCTATCCCAACACAACCCCAAGAATCTTTTACAAACAATTTCCATGCATATAGCCCCGGTTTCCCAGCGATACCCGAAAAGACAGTATCGTTAGACACGCTGCTATCGTTCCTATACCATACCATAGATTCCCCTGAATACTTTCCTCCATTTGAACCTTTGAATTGGATAGGCGTGCCTTCGCAACCTACAGAATCTCCTTGAATTTGAGCCGATGGCAATCCATGAACCCGAAAACTATCAACCTCCATGGCGGTACAACCGGAATCGGAAGTAACTGTAACAAATACATTGATTTTGCCACTATACTCCAATACATTTGACCATTTCCCCACAGTATCCAAGTGTAGTTTTTTATTTCCCACGGCCCATTGCCAAAGCTTCTTCGGGGCACCTAACTTACTTATTTCGCTAATTTTTACAGAATCTCCCAAACAAACGGTAGGAGGAACATACGAAAGTTGAATGCGAGGCAATTCATTCACATAAAAATTACGAATTTCCCTAGCCCCCATATCCCACCAGGATCCTGATGCACTGGACATTAATTTTTTAGGTCGAACCGAAACCGTATAATACCCGGTATCAAAATTAAAATCAACTACCGTATCGCTGGCCGATACCACCTTCCAAGTTTGCCAACCACCGATAGAACCGAGTCTCTCAACTACGATCGAATCGGCATCCGTTCCAGTAGCTTGCCACTGAATCTTTGATTTCAAATCAGAACTGCATGTGGAATTAACTTTTACGTTTCGCAAAGCGGGGACTGGATAAACTTTTAACGTAGGATCACCCATAAGCGCAACGTGCACTCCGGCGAATTGAGCAGCTACATTGTAGGTTGGGTATGAGTTATACGTTTTAAACACGGCCGAATGCAAAGGCTCTCCCAAGGCGGTGCTGTGCATTAACCAATAGGGTCTGCCGCTCCAAACCGAAGCCAAGCCACAACCTTTGGATGCCAACGGGGCTCGTAAAAAATTATCGGCATTGTCCCAATCTCCATAATAGCTGCCGAAAAGCAACGTAAACGGATTTAAAAGACTGTCTTTCACAAAATCACTGCTGTAGGCTACTCCGCTAGAGCCCGTATAAACCCCAGAACCACAACCGTAACTCCACAAATAACTGTTGTTCCGCATTTCGGTTAAATAATCCCGTTCAAAAACCGAATCTGCTGCATGCACCGAAAAATTACGAAAACCTCCCGAGGCAAACGCTTCGGTGTTTACATATCCGAAATTATCATCGATTAACCCCCGATTAACAGGTTTGAATTCCCCCCGGCGAAACGCCAAATTCTTTCGAATATACTGGGCCATCAATAGGGTATCGTTGGATGAAAAACTGCCCATATCAAACAAATCCACTCTACCCACGGGTAGTTCTACTTTTTGCACAGCCGAAGGCAAGGTAGCAGCAGTGTTGTATCGGCTAAGATCAAATTTTCCATCGCCCGGGGTATTGTGATTGTTTGATCGCGCAGCAGCGGTATTATTAATGGTTAAATCGGTCCACTTAATAGAATAGGAGCCGTAATACAAATCTGCGGGCCAAGCACCGGTATGTTCGGGATGGGCATCCGGCCGAAAATTCCCGCTGTAAGGAACGGGAATCCTACCCAGCAGTAAAATTGCTTTTACCCCTGCCGTGTCTTTTTTGTATTCACTTTCAAGCCACGATTTCACTTTCGTCACAGAATCGGTGCGTAAAAAAGATCGGGTAATGCACTTCCAACCTTCGCGATTCAGTTGATTTAAGTATTCACCGATCTCACTGGAAAGCCTTTTTGTATACGACGAATCCATGGCTATTAACACCGTACCCAAAGGCCTGTAAGCAACATTATACCCGGCCACGATATACCCATTGCCCGCAAAAGAGGTGTATTTGGTATGCCATTTTGCTACACGATATTCCCGCACCATGCCTTTTCTAAGGGTAGTATCCAAATAGGATAATTTATTCATCCCCATGGTATCGAGCAAATCCCATCCCGTTGAACTGCTAGACTTTTTGTAAACTTCGTAAAGCTTGGCATTGGGGTCACTTTTCCATTGCAATTTCAATCCTTTCCCTTCTTCCCAACTGGTGAAAATTTCTACGGCTACATCCCTAGCAGTTTGACCTTTTAAAGCCATCGGAAACAACAAAATAGATACTAGAATACTACAAAATCTCATGGATACAAATCGTATGGGCAATTTACGCAAATGCAAATAAAAAATTCGGATAAATTACACGAAGAATTGCCCTACGAACGTTAATTTTGAACGTTATTGTGGAACCATCCAACAAACCTCAGCGCAACGAAGACCATAGTTTGGGTCCCATCGAGGGTTCTTCCCGCGCATTAATTGTTTGGGCTGGGTTGGTTATTGCCATTCCTAGCCTCGTTATTTTTCTTTTTTCCCTTTCCCCCTATACCTTTACCCTAGCCGGATGGGAATTAAAAAAATTCCAATGGCATACCGGAATAGAAGAAATTTCAACCGAGGAAACCGAGATCTTCACCGAGCAAGACACTTCTTCCTTCAAGCCATTTGTTGTAACCGATTCATCCACTGCCATGAGCTTGGATTCATTGCACCCACCGGTTGAGGCGGGAGGCTTTAAAGTCTCCACCAGCTTGGTTCCGTTCTACAATCCCATGTTTACCGACACTACAAAGCATAGGGTCTTGCTGATTGGTGACTCCGAAGCGGGGGGATTGCGATATCCTTTAAACGATTATTGCTTAGCGAATGGACACAAATTGGTAGCTTGTGTAGAATGGTATTCCGCTACCGTATTTAATTTCGCCAAATCGGATACTATTGCCAAAATCATTCAACGGTATAAACCCACGTATGTATTCATGGTCATGGGATTAAACGAACTGTTCGCCAAGGATTTAAAAGCCCGAAGCAGTGCCGCTAGGTTGCTTGCCAAAAAGCTCAACGGTTTACCGTACACTTGGATCGGTCCAGCCAACTGGGAAGAAGATTTTGGAATCAACGATGTTTTTGCAAAAGCCGCTGAAACGGGTACGTATTTCTATACCAAACAACTCGTTTTACCCCGTGCAGAAGACGGTAGGCATCCCAACAACAAAGGGTATAGGGTTTGGATGGATAGTTTGGCCCATTGGATCAATACCTCCGCCAAATGGAGACTGCCAATGAATTCTCCAACCAAAAGAGCTCGACCTTTCCGAGCCGATATTATTACCATGAACGCTGCTAAATTTAGAGGGTACTGATGGCAAACAATTGGACCTGGCTCACCGAAACGTTTTCCGCTGAAAACTTGCGACTTTCCATTCTGGAGGCCCTGAGCTATTCCACCAAGGAACCGTGGTTTTTTACGGAATTTACCTTTTTAGCAACCTTTGGTATATTTCTGCTGGGTTATGCCATCCTATTCAAACGCGAATGGATGAGAAAAGTATACATCATACTTTTCAGTTTGTTCTTTTACTACAAAAGCAGCGGTCCCTTCTTGTTGTTGTTTGGATTGATGATCCTGAGCGATTATCTATTCGCCCTGCAAATTGAAAAATCACAAGGCAAAAAACGAAAATTATACCTCTGGTTGGCCACCGGTTATAGCCTGTCTTTTTTGTTGTACTTTAAATATGCCGATTTTTTCATTGCCAATTGCAACCTTCTGTTCCATACCCAATTTAGCCCCAAAAATCTATTTTTACCCATAGGAATTTCGTTTTATACCTTCCAATCCATCAGTTATATTTTGGATGTGTATCGAAAGGAAATTTCCGCCACCCGCGACTTTGTAGACTATACCTTTTACATGACCTTTTTCCCGCATTTGGTGGCCGGTCCCATAGTTAGAGCAAAAGATTTCCTTCCCCAAATATTTCAACCCCAAGCCATCAATTCCGCACTGTTCAAAGACAGTATCTTTAGGATCATCATTGGGTTGGTGAAGAAATTATTTATCGCCGATTACTTAGCCAAATACGTTGATTTGGTGCATCTGTCTCCCTCCGCTTATTCAGGTGGAGAAAATCTGTTGGCCATGTACGCCTACACGTTTCAAATTTATTTCGATTTTTCAGGTTACTCCGATATTGCCATTGGTATAGCCCTTATGCTGGGGTATAAACTAAAAGAGAATTTCGACAATCCCTATACCTCCAGCAACATCACCATCTTTTGGAGAAAATGGCATATTTCCCTCAGCAGCTGGTTGAGGGATTACATTTACATTCCCCTGGGTGGAAATCGAAAAGGAGAAGTGAACATGTACTTATTCCTTTTCATTACCATGTTGGTGGGAGGATTTTGGCACGGTGCCGATTGGCGATTTGTTTTTTGGGGCTTTGCACACGGTGCTGCCTTGGCGTTCCATAAAGCATGGAGCACCTTGTTGGGCAATAACCCCAAAGACCAACAACCAAGGAGCTGGTTTGCTTTCCCATCAAAAATTGCGAATACCCTGCTCACCTTTCACTTTGTAGGACTGTGCTGGATTTTCTTCCGCGCCAGTAGCTTTCAAAGTGCCTACAACTCCATTAGGACGATGTTTTTCAACATGAAAACCGTTGATTTTCAGGGATTTTGGTTTTCAAGACCCGAAACAAGCATTATGCTTAGCATCGCAGCATGCATAGTCTTTTTCCCCGTTTCCACCAAACAAGCCATCTTCGGTTGGTTTAAAAAACTACCCACTTGGACTTGGATTTTCATCATGTTAATCGCCCTGCAACTTATTACTCAATTCCGAGACGACGTTGTTCAACCCTTTATATATTTTCAATTTTAATGTTTCGTTTATTGAAGTTAACAACGCCCACCTGTAGCTACCTGTTCGCATTTATCACCCAGTTATCGCTTGTATCAATCCCTCTTGTTTTCTCTACACCCTTAAAAGTTTATGGCCTAGCTTGCCATCCAATACATTTACATAATTTTAAAGCAGAGCCCACTGCTAGCTTACAACTTTCAAACACTAACTCGGATAGTACGCCCCACACCTACAAGGCCCATGTTTTTTTAACTACCAGTGCTAATTTACAAAATCAATGTAGAGAATTAGCAAAACTTCATCCCAATTATTCTACCCTCATTCTGCCGCCAACTACCCGAAAATCCAATCCGGCAGCACCCCTAAAAAAACGATTTAAAATCATCCATATCGGCGATAGTCATATCCAAAATGATGTACTTAGCGATGCCATCCGTCAGCAATTTCAAACTCATTTTGGCAACGCAGGCAGCGGATTTTTATTTCCGTATGGGCTGGCCAAAAGTTATGGTCCAAGAGGAATCTCCGCCCAAACCCTAGGAGCCTGGATCGATTATAAAACCATGACGCCTTCCCTGGATCGCGGATTGGGAATCACGGGGTACGGACTTAGCAGCTACACCCCAAACGCTCGTTTGCACCTAAACTTTTCCGATAAATTTAAGCAAATACCCTACCACCGACTGAAAATATGGCACAGTGTAGACAGTACTTCCTTCGATTTAACCGCCCAAGCAACGTGGGAAACCAACAGTCAACTCCAATATCGAGAATTACCATTATTGTACGAAGATATCAAGGACTCTACACCCGCAAGATCCTGGGGTCAATCCACCTTTGATTTGTCTTCCTTTGGCATGAATGCCACCACTCGATTATCCGCATTGGATTTTGAATTTCCAAAAACTGACAACGCTCAAACCCATACCGATTTTTATGGATTTCAACTTGAATCTACCAATAGTAGCGGTGTGGAATACCAAAGCTACGGTGTGGTTGGATCTCAATTTACCCATTTTATTCAACATGCCGGTTACTCCATAGAGCAATTGAAATACCTGCAACCCAACATCATCATTTTCAGTTTTGGCACCAACGAAGCCTACAACGGGAAATTAAATGATGCAGGTTATTATGTGGCCGTTGATAATTTTCTTCGCCAATTACAACTTGCGTTACCAAACACGGCGATTGTTTTGAGTAATTGCCAGGATACCCGCAGCGGTGGCCGAATACCACCCAAGCAACGCGAAGTAAATTTCCTACTCAAAGAATTAGCCAATCAACGGAATTATGCCTATTTCGATTTGAATGCAGCCATGGGAGGATGGAATTCCATCTATAAGTGGAATCGTCAGGGTCTCACGCTCAAAGATCTTGTGCATTTTACTGGTGCTGGTTATACATTGCAAGGAAAAATAATTGCTTCAGCGTTGCTAGAAGAATACAATCAAGCTTCGCCATTACCTATCGACATAGATGCGCTGGATACCGAAATTGATTCCTTGGCAAGAATGCTTCAAATATTCACCGCATCCAACAACAACCCACAAAATAATGTAAACCTGCCCGCAAAGGAAATACAGAATCTGCCGGATATCCAAAAGAATCCATCGTCAAGCTCCCAACCCACGAAACGAAACCAGCCTAGTAAATCCTCTACCAATTCTTATTCGAATGTAGTTCATGTAGTGCGTTCTGGCGAAAGTTTATACCGAATTGCTCTTCGATACAACGTAACTGTAGATGCGATTGTAAAAAAGAACAATCTGAAGAATCCTAAATCCATCCGGCCCGGTCAGAAATTATTAATTCCAAGGAAATAATACCTTGGAAAACTGCATTGGTAGTTCCTTTGGTTGAGTTTATAAAAACATACATCGCAATAAAAGAAGAAGGCTGCCTGATAATGGCAGCCTTCTTCTTTTATCCATCTTCGAAGCAACAATTGCTACGAACAATTATCGAATGATCTGTAAATTGGATCTACTTTCTCCTTTAGAAGATTTAACACGCACATGATACAATCCTGGAGTTAGGTGATTCAAAGAAAGCTCAGCCCCTTTCTCACCCTGTATTTGATTGAAAATTTGCGCATAAACCTGTTTACCTGTAGCATCCACAACAGAAACCTCCAGCTGTTTCTCTTCTCCAACGAAACGAATCAGCGCAGTACCTTGGGATGGATTCGGCATCAGAACAAATTGTTTTAATACATTTGATTTCACAGAATTGGTAGCGGTTACCGTAACATCAAAATATACGGTATCGGATTTACATGGAGGATTGTTAGCCACCACCATCACTTTAAAAGTGCCATCTGCACTGAATGTATAGGTAGGTTCTTGTTGGAAACTCTCGTTCCCATCGCTATAATTCCAATAAACATCGGCGGCATTACTGCCTGCAAATTTAAATTGTACGGTTCGGCCCGAAACTACGGTATAACTCATAGCTGCAGCGGGTTTCAACGCCGAAGCAACGTCCACAGATTTAATGGTTTCACACCCCGCAGCATTCTTAACAGAAACGGTAAAGGTATTCACCGAACCCGTGGCTGTTCCCATGGAGGTGCGGGTAGTACCGCCATTTGACCAACTGTAAGTATAGGTAGCCGTTGGAGGCCCCCCAACAACTGCCGCAGTTAACAAGGTTGAATCGCCTTGGCACACCAATGTATCTGCCGCTGTAAGATTCACGTTGGGACCCGTTTGCACCTGCACAAAGGTATTTGTTTGGCCCGTGCATCCCAACGAATCTACCCCAGTTACCGTGTAAAAGGTATTTGCCGTAGGTAAGGCATATACTGTATCTCCGGTCACCGTATTTAACCCTGTGGACGGAGACCATGTATAATCCTTTGCACCCCGAACCACAATCTTAGCCGGAGTAGAACCGCCGGAGCAAACCGCTGAATTATTGGGGGTTACCACCAAAGTGGGGGCTGTGCCATCCACAAAATAAATTTTTATCCAATCGGAAGTGTCGGATTCACCAGAGTTAGAGCAGTTTACTATTACACGAACCCATCGATTTAATCCGTTTAAACGCGTAAAATTCCCGGTGGGGGTAGTATTATTACTCCACATATTCTGCGTAGTAAAATTCACAGAATCCGAAGATGTTTGCCAACTAAAAGAACTACCAGTAGCCGTAGTATGCCCACTTAAACGCAACTGAACACTAGCTGCATTACCGCAAATCTTGTATTGACTGGCAGTGATGGATCCCGGATTGGGTTTTCCCTCGCAGTAGGTTGGGAATGCGTCCCAAATGACACTGTCGATAAATATATTACCCGCATTAGCTGCACCCCGCGCAGTTCCTTGTATTAAAAAATAATTGGTTGTTCCAGTATACGAAGCTGGGATTGCAAACGAATATCGATGCCACCCTTGGGTAACTGAATCGGGATAGGTATTCTTTGCGTACCGAGCAATGCCACCCAGCCGCTTAGCGCCGGTTAAATTTCGCGCAGTATTGATCCATACTGTTACGCTATCGGCCGTACTATAAATGGTATCCCGGTACATGTGTAAGGTCACATAGGAGTTTTGTGAACCCCGTTTACTCAAATCAATCACGGGTGAGCATAGCGATTGCGTTGTGCCCGCTGTTATGTTTCTACACGCAAATCGACCCATACCATTCCCGCTAAAAGTAGTAACAGCAGGAGTAGTACCAGCTGCTGTTCCGCCCGTAGTGGCATTGGTTCTCCTAGACCATCCAGCACCAAATCCAGCATTGCCAACCGTACTCCATCCGGCTGGAGTAATGGATGTTTCAAAACCTTCCCCCGTGGTAACCTGTGCCCGCAAATACTCCACTTGCAATCCGGTAACCAGGAGAATACAAAGTAATTTATTTTTCATAGTTTAAGTTTATCAGTTTTTCTTGCCGCTCAATAACAAAAAGGTTCCGTGAGTATCTAGATTTCTGAACCCTTTCACCGATTCATCAAAAATTGCATGTATCGAATAGATATACATACCTTCCGGCACCAATTCTCCCATATAATTGCCATCCCAAGCTTCATTCAACGGCCTGCGATCAAAAATGCATGTGCCCCAGCGATCGTATACACTCCAATATCCTTCTTTCACACCGCAATAAATCAGTGGTTTTATCACATCGTTTCTTCCTGTGGAACCATACGGAGTGAAAGCGTTGGGCATGTACCAATTGCAATTACACCACCCCCCAACTTCGGCATAAGCCTGAAGTTTATCTATTCGCTCGCCGCAGGCGTTAAAAGTTCTCAATGTAAAAATCCCCGAGGTGCCAACGGTAATTTCTGGAGTCTTTGCCCCAGTATTCCATTCGTATTTAAATGTACCAAAAGGCTGGCCGCCTTTAATCACGTAACGATCGCCCCTACAAAACCAGAATTGTGTATCGGTGAATACTCGTACTGGCAACGTATCAAATCGAATGGTCATGGAATCAATTCTGCTGCCACATTTGTTGCTGGTAAATAGGTAATATTTAGCCGCAAAAATAAAATTTCTCTGGGGTGTAGTAAATCCATCGCTCCATTGATAAATATTGGCACCAGGTTGGGTGGCATCTATGCTCCAATTAAACGGCCTAGCGCAAAATGTGGTGTCTTTGATGGGCGCTTTGGTGGGCGCTAATCGCATGAAAACATCAAACGTATCATAAGCAACTCCGCATTGATTCACCACTTCCAAAATCACTTTTTGCTCAGTTACAAATTGTTTAGGAACCATCGTATCGCCGTCGGACCAAATGTATTTATTGATAAGTAATTTAGGGAAAGACACCACTACAGAACCACCCACGCAAAATCCAGTATCGGGAAGCACAGGAGCCACAGGCGGCAATATCAACGATAATTTCAATGTATCTACCCGGAACCCGCAAATATTCTTGGTCTCTACCCAGTAATTCCCTTTCGTTGTGAAAGTGCGAGTAGGCAGTGTACTTCCATTATCCCAAACGTGGGTTGATAGTTTTTGCGACACATCTACCGTATAATTAATGGGAGTAGTACAAAAAGTAGTGTCTTTTAAATTGGGTTTGGTTGGAGCGCCACCTGTAATCACATTAAAGGTATCTTTCCGCGTCCCACAAGCACTGCTCGTGGTAACAACAACATTGGAAGCCGCGGTGGTAAATACTCTACTAGCCGCACAAGAACCGTCGTTCCATGAATAGGATTGACCTAATACCTGCGTAGCATCAACGGTTACCGAAGGAACACCCGTACAAAGCAAATAGTCTGTTTTTAACACCTTAATGGGCAATGGACAGGCCGATTGGCAAACTTGCGTGTAGGTCGATTTAACCGATAACGTATCTACGGATAAACTGACAAAGTTACCCGGCTGATATACTGTATATGCCGAGGTATCCCAGTTCCAGTTCGCCGTGGCATTGGTTACGGAATGATTGGCAATTCCACAAAAGTTTTCGCATGGATTTACGAATGCTACGTTGATGTGCGGACCGGTAACTGCATCCAAACCCAACACCGATAATCCTCCGGAGGCTATTTTCGCAATGGACCGAGCATTGGGTTGTACGGTGAAACTAGACGCTCCTCCGTTGGAAAAGAATTTTGTTAATTGGGTATTGCCGTTGGTATCCAATTGTACCAGCATCATACGGTTAGGAGCCCCCTGAGAAACCCCTGATACCCATAAACTGCCTCCGTCCAAAAACAACGTATATCCCTGCTCAATGGCGGCATTTGCCCCTATGGATTTCGACCATTTTCTACTACCGCTGGCGGTGAATGCCGTTACCAAGAAATTCCCTGTAAAAGCACCCCCCGTAGACCCAACTGTGAAGATAGTTCCGCTTGGAGCTACTACCACTTCGGAGAATGAATTGGTACCATTTGATGTCCCTTTCCATACCTTCCTCACCCCACCGGCATCTTTGATGAAAACTGCGAATGGAAACGTAGATGTGGATCTCGACCATCCGGTGATAACCCATTCGTTTCCTACGCGAGAAGCACCCAAGGCATGGTGCTCGTTGTTGTTTAAATCGATGTTGTGATGCCACAAAGTATTGCCCGAAGAATCCAATAGGGCCGCAATCATATTTCGTTTTCCCGAATATTGCACGCCTTCACCCACCACCAATATTCTATTACCATTGAAAACATAAACGTTATTTATTAAGTCCTCGCTGCCATTTCTGCTGGAAGAGGGAGTCCGGCGCGACCATTTTAATGCTCCTGTATTATCAAAATAATGAACCGTACCCAAATCAGCACCCACCGCTTGAACGTGCGAACTGCCCACCGCCACGGCTCCACCGTTGGGTGTCATGGCCACATTGTAAAGTCGATCCCTATATGCGGTGCCTGTTTTATCACCAAATCGCAAAAAACTCAACACCTTTCCGGTATCGTTGGTACGCATTGCAAAGGCATCTATTTGGTTTCCAGTACTTGTTCCATGGCCTACGTACCAATGAAACTTGCTCAATCGGGAAATCCCATTATTTAAGACAATCAGTTCCCGTGTAGCCGAAGCCACGGGAGTCATTGTAGAGAAATTTCGCGTGCCGCCACTTGGCACCAATTCTGCCAACGAAAGACTGCGCTTCTTCATGAACGTATTACATACTGTGGGATTTGAAACATTTTCTGTAATATCCACCCTCAAATCTTCGGTCTTACATTCGTATCCGTTGGCTCCATTGCTGCCATTCTTGAATTTAGCTAAGAAAAATATATCGTTCGCATACAATTCGGCAGCACATACCTCGTAAAATTTGGTTGGAATCATTTTGAAATAATACACATCGTTGCCCGCATGTGTCATTTTTAATGCCTCGTTACTTGCGGTCCAAGACCCATTGCTCATAGGATGTCCCGATGGATGTTCCTTGGGAACCCAGGTCCATAAGTATAAGGGCTGCGTTGCTCCCAAAATATTGGGTACCCCCGCAAACGTACATTGTTTTAAATCTACCCAAAGCGTTATGGTATCGTTAGGATTTACCGGACTTGGAGTTACCCAAGCCTTCTGGCCATAGCCTATTTCTGTCCCCAAACATGTCAGAGCCAAAAAAACAACACCCCGAAATTTCGCGAATATGAGCTGTTTTATTGCTTTTATACCCCTCATCTTCTCTAAATTCTGATCGGATTTTTTCCATGGGCTAAGGTTTACTCTTTCGGCAAAAGCTATTTCACAAAATTTGAGCAAATTTTTCATCGGATAGTTTTCTCTATAGGACGCAGTTATTGTGGTAAAAGTTTACCCAATTCTACAAATCTAGTTTTTTTATTTACAATTAGATACTACAACTTTTAGCATTTGGAATCAAGCCTCAAATTTTAAAAATAATTACAATTCCATGACTAAAGTAATCTATTATATAGCATCCAATTTTTTTAGGGGAAATCCCCTTTTTTCAATCATTTCTTTTGCAATTTTCGCAAAACTCCAAAACCACCCCAACCAAAATCAAATAGATTCCGAAAAAATAACGACCTTTACCAAGTTAAAATCGTGAAGAAATCCATCATTTTTTCTGCTCCATCGGGTTCTGGTAAAACCACGGTAGTAAAACATCTCTTGAAAGTTATGGGAGACCAATTGGCATTTTCCGTTTCAGCTACAACACGCAAACCCCGTGAAGGAGAAACCAACGGTTTAGAATACCATTTTTTAGAGCCTTCGGTATTTAAACAGCACGTTCAAGAGAATTCCTTTTTGGAATACGAAGAAGTGTACGCGGGCATTCTGTATGGTACATTGTGGAGCGAAGTCCACAAAATTTGGGACCTCAACAAAGCTGTAATTTTTGATGTAGATGTAAAGGGTGGATTGAATCTAAAAAGACAGTTTGGAGATCAGGCATTAGCTGTTTTCCTACGTCCGCCTTCCGTAGAAATTTTGATGGAACGATTAACAAAGCGTAGTACCGAAGTAGAACACCAATTAAAAGAAAGAATTGCCAAAGCGAATTACGAATTAAGTTTCGAAAATCAATACGATATCGTTGTGGTAAATGACGATTTAAACACCACCTTGAAAGAATGCGAACAGATTGTCCAAGACTTCCTTAATCGTTAAGTGAAACCATGCGCATTGGACTGTATTTTGGCTCTTTCAATCCTATACACTTGGGGCATTTAGACGTTGCAAACTACATGCTTACACACATTCCTTGCGACGAAGTTTGGTTTATACCTTCCCCGTTAAATCCCCATAAAAAACAAGAAACGCTTATCCCCGCAGAAACCCGTCTACACTGGGTGAAATTAGCAATTCAAGATCGCTTAAACTTGGAGGTTTCAGACATTGAATTCAATCTTGGAACCCCCAGTTACACGCATCGAACCCTACTAAAACTTCAAGAAAAATTCCCTTCGCATCAATTCATGTTGATCATGGGCGGAGATAATCTTATTGGGTTTCACAAATGGCAAAATGCCCAAGAAATTTCAGAGATTGCCCCACTGCATGTTTACGCCAGACCGGGCTATGAAAACCCTCCCCAACCCATTCCTTTTGACGCGACCTGGCATCAAGCTCCGTTGATTGATATTTCCGCTACCGATATTCGAAATAGGTTGGAACATAATCTTTCCATCAACCATTTGGTACCCGAAAATCTAATTTCCGAGATCGTTGGATTTTTTAAAGAATCGCTCGTACAAACGAACCATCAAATAAGCAACCCCGAACGTCACTAGAAAGGAATACAAGGCATACACCAACGCGGGCTTTTCCATCAACGGTTGTTTCAATTTTTCGCCAGCAATCAACAAAGCCAAGGCCGTATTGTGCAATCCAACCTCAATGGCAATGGTAATTCTATTCTGAAACGATAGTTTAAAGGGCAACCCAACCAAAAAACCCAACAACATACTACCTCCGTTGAGTACAATAGCATATGGAGTTAAAACCAAGATGTCTTGAACGGTAGTTTGGGTACCCCCGTGATCGGGTTTTGCCAAGAATTTCGCAGCAAATACCAGCAACAATAAAATGGGCAAAACGGCATTTACGGATTTGGATAAGCGATATACGTTGTTGCCCAATCGATCCCTGACCAACATCCCTAGGCCCGCAGGAATGATGGTTACTACAAAAATATCAAACATGGTGTCCCAGAAAGGCAATTCGATGATTCCAACCGAAGCACTTTCCATGGGCATCAACCAATGAAGAAACACATTCACCAAAAATGGTATCGTAAACAAAGACAAAAATGCATTGCACACCGTAAGCGATACGGCCAATGCCACATTCCCCCGCACAAAATAACTCACCAAATTGGAAGTAATGCCACCCGGACAAACACTTAAAATCATCAAGCCCACCTGTTGTTCGGGATTTAACGAGGATTTACTCACCAACCAAGCGGCAAACAATGGCAACAACACCATTTGGGAAAACAATCCTATTCCCAAGGATTTGGGTTGATCAAACAGCTGAGTAAAATCACTTTTGGTTAATCCCAGCCCCAACCCAAACATAATCAATGCGAGGACTACATTGAGTAAGTAATTAATATTTAGATCGATGCCAAATTGATCCATAATCTATGACCCCATGGTATTTCTAGCCATCAGCATGGTAAAAAATTGATACCCGAAATATAAACCAATGGCAATCAAAATAAAGCCAAAGTACCGGGTAATGATTGAAAAAACACGATTGCTTATTTTCTTTCCTATATAATCACTCAAATACACTTTACCCAAATCCAACGAGAATAAGGCCAACAGAATTCCAAACAACTGTACTAAAATAGGCCATCTTGAAGCAAACGTATTGCCTTCATGTCCCACCGAAGCCGTTGCCAAGATGCCCACCCATAACATCAACACAAATGGATTTAAAGAATTAGTTATAAACCCTTTAGAAAAAGATGCGGAAGCCGAAGCGGGCAAATGAGGCAAATCTTGATTGTTGCTAAACCAAGCCCGAACACCCATGATCACCAAGCCCAAACTAGCCACACCGGAAAATACAAGCTTAAACATGGGCAAAACAAAATAACTAGAAAGACCGAAAAAACAAGCCAATGCAACCAGCATTTCACTCATGAAAATTCCCATCGCCATGCGCAATCCGGCTTTTTTACCACCCTGAATACCCGCGTGTATCAAGGTAAAAAAGGAAGGACCGAAACTCAAAAGTCCCAGAATTAAGCCAGTTGCATAGCCCTTAGATATAGCAATAATCCACGGATTCACCTACTTCCGCAAATTACAACCCATTCCCCCCGCTGCCAAATATAGCAGGGATATTTTCTAACAACGCAGACAATCGTCCATTAATATCGGCTAATCATTTGCAACCGCTTTGAAAATCAACACCCTAACCTTATTTGTATCTATTGTTCCTTGAAATAAAAGACAATTCTGTCGCGTAAAAACGCATTCAACCCGAGATTGCTCGCAATAATTTCTTGGCCGAATAAAAAACCATCGCCCCCGGCAAAATCGCTCACCACACCCCCGGCTTCTTTTACCAACAACGCGCCGGCAGCAACATCCCAAGGTGCTAAACCCAACTCATAAAAACCATCAAACCTTCCCTCCGCGGTAAACGCCAAATCGATGGCCGCTGACCCCATCCTTCGCAATCCATGAGTACTCCGCATTAACTCTTCTAACAACTTCAAGTAGGCTGGAGTTCTGGAAAATTCATAATACGGAAATCCCGTTGCCAGTAATGAATTTTTAGGATTCCCAACGTTCGATACCGCTAATTTTTTATAGTTTTTAAACGCACCTTGGCCCTTGGCGGCATAGTATACATCGTTCCAAACCGGACAGTAAACATACCCCACTTGCAACGCATGATCCATCCACAAGGCTACACTAATACTAAAAACAGGCAACCCGTGCAAATAATTGGTGGTGCCGTCCAATGGGTCGATTATCCAAGTAGGATCCGTTCCCAGTGTTGCCTTCGCATTGTGTTCTTCTCCAATAAAAACACTTCCCGGAATAATTGCACTTAGGCCTTGCATCAGTTGGGTTTCGGATTCTTGATCCACAAAACTCACCAACTGATTTATTCCCTTATCCAATACTGCATCGGAGCTCACCGAATTCCAGTGGTTTAATTGAAAACCTCCCACAGATTGCAGGAGCGACACCATTTGTTGATGCCCCGATTCAGGTAAGCCTTCGCCCCAATGAAAATTAGCAGAACTGCTCATAGGCAGCCCTCAAATTATCTGCTACCATATCGGCTGTTCTTCCTTCGATCATATGGCGCTCTACCATATGCACCAACTCCCCGTTTTTAAACAAGGCAACCGCTGGCGATGAAGGTGGAAATGGAACCATAAACTCTCTTACTTTAGCTGTTGCCTCGGTGTCCTGACCTGCAAAAACGGTGAGCAATTTGGCAGGCCTTTTATCGCCTGTTAAACTCTTCAACACCCCGGGACGACAAGATCCTGCAGCACAACCGCAAACAGAATTTACTACCACCAGCGTGGTCTCGTTATTTCCTTCCATCGCAGCATTTACTTCCACCGCAGATTTCAATTCTTCAAACCCTTGGTTGGTCAACTCAGCCCGCATCGGCGCTACTAACATTTCTGGATAAGGCATATTATTTTTTTTACAAATTTACGATTTAGAACCAGTATTTCGAACAAATAAACTCTACTTTGGTTTGCGAAATCTTTGCAACCTTTCCTTAATTTTACGTCATCAAACCACGTAAACTACATTGCCAATTCATGAATCCCTTACCACAACCCATACGCGCACAAAATAGATTCCTACCTAGCATCTGTCCTCCCAAAGCATGGAGACCGTTTTTCTTTTTGATTGCTATTTTCGTAAATCAATGGCTTTGGGGGTCTTCTGTGGTTGGTGGAGACCTCACCACCACCTGGATGGGTGGCAGTAAATACAAAATAATCCTTACCCAGTACAAAATCTGTGCGAGCGTTTCGTGGAATACCAGTGTCACCCAAAAAATCTATTGCAACATCGGCAAAAACGGCGATTCTTCTTGCGGTTCAACTAGCATCAATATTGCCTATGCTTCCGTTGACACCCTTACTATGCTGTGCACCACGGCTAAAAGTCTGGCAAAATGTGGCGGTGGCATGGACCGATTGATAGCCTATACCTACACCGCAGAAATTGACCTCAGCAAAGACCCATTTAAAACCCAATTAGCGAAATCAAGCTGTACCGAACTTACCTTCTATGCCTATGGATTTAAACCGCGCACGGGCTTGTTATCCTATTGCGCAAGTACCGACATGTGGCTTACCGCCAAAATCCACATAGGCAATCTTAAAAATTGCAGCAACACCAACAATTACGGACCCGTTACCCTGCTACCCTACTACAGCATCGCCCAAAAATACGCTACCAATAGCTTTGCCACCGGCATGGTAGATACTGCGGATCGAGACTTATTGAGTTTTCGACTTAAACCAGTAATCACCCGTTATTCCGGAAATGGCAATTTAACCACCTGCGTTGCAACCGCAACCGGCAATCCGGATGTTCCACTCACCCCGTTCTGTTCCCCTCCATCTGCCAATTGTGCCGTGAGCCTTAAAACCTACCCCTCCAGAGGTTCCTGGTTCGATACCGTTTCGGGCGATTACGTGGTTTCACCCATCAACGACGAAATCACTTCGTTTTTAATTCAAATCAACGAATACCGAAGAAACAAAAACGGCAACTACGTCCTTATCGCCCAACACAGCAGAGAACAATCGATTATATCCAACGGATATACCAACAGACCACCCATCTCTTCCTATTCCTCGCCCATCAACCTATGCGTAGGCGATAGTATTTGTCAAACCCTGTTTGATGCCTCCGATAACACCACCTCAGTAGACGATTCCTTGATTTTCAGACTTCCTTGGTTACCTAATTATATTAAACCCCAAGTATCCCGAACCAACAAGTTGAATGTGAAATACAATTATTGCGTTCGACCTAAAATCAGCGATACCACCGATGCCCCGATACTCGTTCCGATCTTTATGCAAGATAACAATTGCTCTGAGATGCATCGATTTACCAAGACTTTGGTGCTTCGAGTAAGCGCTAAACCGGAAGCTGCTATTGAAACAAAATACATAGGTTGCAATAAAATTGCCATTTCTGCAGCCTCAATCAACGGTAAAAATTTCACTATAAACTGGCAAATCACCCAGGTGGGAGGTAGCTATCTACGCGTATCCGGTAAGAAGATCGATACTTTTTTTGCCATGGGTAATGGAACCTATTTAATTAGGCATCTGCTATCCAACGGCACGGGATGTTTTACAAGCAAAACAGATACCGTTAAAATTACAGACAATCCCGCTTCTGTTAAATTATCCAATAAAGAGCTTTTTGGCGGTGGTTTTGATACGTTTAGTTGCAAAGTCAATCCCTACAAGGTTGCGCCGATTTCCATCACCGGAAAAGGCCCATTTTCCTACCAATGGTATAGCACGGGCTACAATCAACTAATTACTGGTCAAACTCCCTCTTGGACCGTTAATCCCCTATCGTTCAATAAACTAGGCACAGACAGTGTTCTTACCATAAAAACCAACAGCGATACCTCCATATACTTAGAGATCAAAGATGGCAACGGTTGTATTGCCTCGGCCTATCAACGATTATCGTTTATCAACAGCGAAGGGATTCGATGGAAAAACCATCCCTTGCCCTCCATTTGCCATAACCAAT
>JACCDK011295691.1_pt1 | contig 26441 bp, 18 predicted proteins | sample 7445871 | NCBI WGS metagenome assembly JACCDK01 (sample SAMN15323436, study PRJNA562643) | freshwater metagenome | isolation source: river surface water | place: USA:Blue River Watershed | collected 2017-08-15 | reverse complement strand
GCACGACTGGTCCATATCGAGCTGTGCCCCACCCAGGCATTGCCCACCCCAAGGCGATCGAGGCCGACTTCATGATGCACAACGGCATGCTGGCGCTTGACATGCGAGCTCCACTCGTCGGTTACGCCTTGAGGCGCTGGTCAGTTGATTGCTCGTCCAAGCACACCTTGGACCCCAAAGAGCACCATCTTTGGTTGAAGAATTCACAAACACTTTACGGCGTTGAAAGCGCTGCTTTGGCTCCCGGATACGCAACCTTAGAGGCAAGCAAATGACAACGCTCGACATTTCCTTGCAACTGCTGCGCCTAGTCGATGAAATCGGCGCACTCCAGAGCAAACTCGTCCTGCTAATTGGTGCACCAAGCTCAGGCAAGACGGCATTACTCCGATCCCTCGCAAAGAACAAGGGCGCAAAGCCACTCAATACTGGGGCTCTATTGGGCGCTCGTCTCGCGGGCATACCGCAAAGACAACGCCATTTGCAGACTACCTCGATGCTGAGAGAACTGGCCGATCAGCATGCCTCTGGCGATATTTTGCTGATGGACAACATTGAAATCTTGTTCGACAGATCACTTCAGCTAGACCCACTAGAACTACTCAAGCGCCACGCCCATTCGAGACGCGTCGTTGCAGTTTGGCCGGGCCAGTTGCAAGGGGATGCAAAAACAGGCCGCCTGGCCTATGCCGACATGGGGCATCCAGAACACCAGGACTACAGCCTTGCTGGCTTGGTCCCCTTTCATATTCAGTAAAAGAAAAGAGAGAACAACATGCGCTATGGCGATCTCATTCAATTCGAACCAATCGAATCTGTCATCCAACTTCTCGACGCCAATCGACCAGATGAGGCTAAGAAGCTCGTAGCGACCTACGTTATGTCGGACGACATGGCGGAGCGGATATCCAAGCAGATGATTCCGCAGATCTCATTTGACGAATCTGTCGATCACATGGGTGTGCTGGTGGTCGGCAACTACGGCACAGGTAAGTCCCACCTGATGTCTGTTCTGTCACTGGTGGCTGAAGATGCGGCTTATCTGCCAATGATTCGTCACCCGAAGGTGGCAGCCGCTGCCGAAAAGATCGCGGGGAAGTTCAAGGTCCATCGCATTGAGATTTCCAGCCAAATGTCTCTGCGGGACATCATCACGCAGGAACTGGAACTCTTTCTGGAAAAGCATGGTGTCAGCTATTCATTCCCGGCAGCAGACAAGGTGGTCAACAACAAAGCCGCGTTCGAGCAAATGATGGCTGCATTCACCGAAGTGCATCCAAATCACGGCGTGCTGCTGGTGGTCGATGAGTTTCTCGACTACTTAAGGTCCCGCAAGGATCACGACCTAGTACTGGACCTATCGTTCCTGCGCGAGATCGGTGAGGTTACGAAGCATCTGCGCTTTCGCTTCGTGGCTGGCGTGCAAGAAGCCATCTTTGACAGTAACCGTTTTCAGCACGTTGCCGACAGTCTTCGCCGTGTGAAGGATCGTTTCACCCAAGTGCTGCTGGCCCGGCAGGATGTCAGCTTTGTAGTTGCCGAGCGCCTGCTAAAGAAGACTGCCGACCAGCAAAACAAAATTAGAAATTACCTCACCAAATACGCTAAGTTCTACAGCTCAATGAACGAGCGAATGGACGAGTACGTGCGGCTGTTTCCCGTTCACCCAGAATACATTGGCACCTTTGAGAGGCTTATCTTCACTGAAAAGCGCGGTGCTTTGGTTACCCTTCGCGATCAAATTCAGGCTGTATTGAATGACGAGGTGCCCAATGATCGCCCAGGGCTGATCGGGTACGACAAGTTTTGGGAAACAGTCACCTCAAACTCTGTATTGCGCGCTGACCCAAGTATCGGCCCGGTCCTTACTGTTTCTGATGTGCTCACCGAGCGGGTTCTCAAAGCCTTCACCCGCCCCGCATACAAGGCGATGGCGCAGCGTGTGATCGCTGGCTTGTCGGTGCATCGGCTCACCACGGGCGGCGACATCTACGTACCGGTAGGACCAACCGCTGTGGAGCTACGTGACTCGCTATGCCTTTACCAACCCGGCATTGAAGACATGGGCGGTGACCCAGCCGATGATCTTCTCACCGCCGTTCAGACTACCCTGCGTGAGATCGTTAAAACAGTCAACGGCCAGTTCATCTCCAAAGCTCCGGACACAGAGCAGTACTACCTAGACCTGAAAAAGGACGTCGACTATGACGCCCAGATCGAAAAACGGGCCGAAGCACTTTCTGATGACGCGCTGGACCGTGCCTTTTATGGGGCTGTCAAACAATTGATGGAACGCACGGACGACAGTACATACGTATCAGGCCATCAAATTTGGCAGTACCAGATCGAGTGGCAGGAGCGTCGCGTAGACCGTAATGGCTATCTGTTCTTTGGAGCTCCTAACGACAGGCCAACCGCTCAGCCAGAGCGCGACTTCTATATCTACTTTATCCAACCATTCGAGCCGCCACGTTTTCGCGACGAAAATAAATCAGATGAGGTGTTCATCCGACTCAAGGGTCTGGACGATGCCATCAAACGCCATCTAGCCTTCTACGCAGCCTCTCAGGACCTTGCCTCCACTGCTAGCGGCGGCGCTAAGTCTGTCTACCAAGACAAAGCAAAAGATGCCTTGCGCGACATGAGTAAGTGGCTGCAGGAAAAGCAGATGACAGCTTTCGAAGTCACCTACCAAGGCAAGACCAAAACGCTCCAAGGTTGGGCCACGGGGGTCAACATCCGTGACCGGTTGCGCCTTGGATCTGATGAGCGCGCGAACTTTCGCGACATCGTCAACGTTGTATCCGGCTTGGCACTCAATCAGCAGTTTGCAGAGGTCGCGCCTGAGTACCCAACTTTCCCCGTATTGGTTACCGACTCAAATCGGAAGCAACTGGTGGGCAATGCGCTGAAAGCGCTGGCCGGTGGCACACGCACAAAAGACGCCAATGCAGTGCTTGATGCATTGGAGATGTTGGATGGCGATCGAATCGAGCCGGGACGCTCGCGTTACTCGCAAGAAGTGCTCAACCGACTGAAAGCCAAGGGCCACGGTCAGGTGCTGAACCGCAGCGAACTGCTTAACGGGCAAACAGACGTTGAGTACTTCCACCCCGCGAAATTTCGCTTGGAACCAGACCTACTGGTGGCCGTGTTGGGCAGCCTCGTCTATTCCGGAGACATTGTCTTAGCGATCACTGGCGACAAGATTGATTCGGGGAAGATCACGCTGCTGGCGGAACGCGGTCTTGAAGAACTCAAACAGTTCAAACACGTTGAAGCACCAAAAGAGATCAACGTTTCCGTTCTGCGATCGTTGTTCGAACTACTCGGCTTGTCGCCCGGCTTGGCGCAATTGGCCACACAAGGCTCTGAGGAACCGGTCAAGCAGCTGCTTGAAGCAGTCTCCAAGTTGGTTGGCCGTGTCCTGACGGCTGGTACTGATCTACAAGGCAAGCTCACATTTTGGGGTAAGCCGCTTCTTACAGATCACGAAATTCGCGACTGGCGAGTACGCCTGGAAGCGCTCAAGACGTTCGCCGAGGGACTGACGCCATACAACACAGTCGGCAAGCTCAAGAATCTGCGCATCGGTTCCGACGACATAGACACCCAGAAAAGAAACCTGGAAGTGCTAGCAGCAGTCGAAAAATTACTGGACCTTGTGACTGAATTGGGTTCTACAGCTGCCTACTTGTCACAAGCTGAGATGGTGTTGTCCAGCGATCACGCTTGGGTCAAGCAGGCGCAAATTACTCGCAAGGATATGCTCGACAAGCTCGCGCTTGACCGTAACGCGCAGCATGCTGCCGAATACCGGCAGACCCTGGCCCAGCTCAAGAAGGACTATCTCACCGCCTACATCGCCCAGCACAGCAAGGCTCGCTTGGGCGTGGCGGAGGACAAGATCAAGTCTGCGTTGCGCAAAGACACGCGCCTGGTCGCCATGCGGGCCCTGGCCGGCATTTCGCTGATGCCCACCAGCCAGCTCACCACTTTCGACGACAAGCTCGACAAACTCAAGAGTTGCGCGTTGCTGGTGGAGTCGGAGCTGTCGGCCAGCCCCTATTGCCCGCACTGCAGCTTCCGGCCGGCCAACGAGCAAGGCGACTTCCTGTCGGCCGCCAACGTGCTCAAGCAACTGGATGAGGAACTGGACAAGTTGCTCGACGGCTGGCAGCAAACGCTGCTCGACAACCTGGACGACCCGATCATCCAGGCCAACCTTGACTTGCTGAAGGCATCCGCCCAGGAACTGATCAAGAAGTTCGTCGGGTCGAAGAAGCTGGCCGACCCTGTCACCCCGGACTTTGTCAGTGCCGTGCAGGAAGCCCTGTCAGGGCTGGAGAAGATCGGCGTCAGCGGCGACGACATCAAAAAGGCCCTGCTGCAAGGCGGATCTCCAGCCACGCCGGACGACCTGCGCAAGCGGTTCGAGACCTTCCTGAATGACCGCTGCAAGGGCAAGGACGCCAGCAAGCTCCGGTTCGTGGTGGAGTGATCTCGTGAGCGGCCTAAGCAGCAGACCCCTTCGCCTGCAAAGCTGGATTCCCCCCAGCTTTGCGTGGACAACCGCGCCTGACGTGTTCTGCATCGACGTGCCGCTCGGCGACCCGGACCTCGTCGAGTTCATGTCGGCAGGTGTTTGCGAGATCGATTTTCTTGGCACCAAGAAATCAGCGCAACTCATGGCGCTGTTGCTCGACGAGAAATCTCTTCTCCGTCAATTGAGGGAAGCTGTGTGGGCACCAGCCGAGCTCAAGCCCACCGGTTCACGCATCAAGGCCGGCACCAAAGTTGTCGCTCATTGCCACGGTGTGTTCTTGATGCCGGACGGGAAGAATCTTTGCGTGGCGGTGGGGCGGTCAAAACCGCTTGTTCCGGATGCTTGGATCTCGGCAGGGCTGAAGGCAGACGCCGACGCGCTGCTGCTAGAGCACCAATCCAAAGTCGCCGAGTTTGACGAGGCAATCGACCGCAAGAAGAAGGACAACGAGGACTTCTACGCTCGTAACAGCGACATGAAGAAGTTCGAAGGATATGCAGAAGCGCAGGTGGCGATGGAGAGCCACTTTCAGCGACCGGTGTTGACCGCCGAACGGCTATTGCCCTCACTGCCACGTGCCACAAAGTTCCCACAGCCGACATCGGGCGACCCTGAAAAGCTCGCACGCGCAGCCATTGCCGCGATAGCCGCATCCGGCTGGCCACCATCCCGCGATGGCAACTACGCCGGCATTCTTCCCTGCGCAGCTGGTCGCCGCAGTCAAGGCTTCGTTTCATGGGTGCCTCACCTAGGCCTGCCCTCATACCCCGAGGTCCGTTGGGCCGTTCAAATGCGCCTGCCTGTGGCGCTGCGCAAGCCGCGCATCGAGCAGATGGGCAAGCCCAAGTTAGACACAGGCACACAGCCCGTACAGGACTCGGTCCAAGTCCAGGGCTTCGATCCGGTGTCGAACGACCTGAAGGATGCGCTGGACGATCTGCAGCTCAACCAAAGCGACTTCCGCAACCGTGTCGATGACGTTCGCAAGGATGCCAAGGGACAAGGCTTCGAGGCTATCGCATGGTTCCAGCCATATCACGTCTGGACCGAGGAAACCTGGGGCATCTATTTCGACGCCAGCAAGCTGGACGACCTAGCGCTCAGCTTTCTGGACGACTTCAAGTCGGCGCGCGTTCAGGGGGCGCACAGCCTTGCTGCGCTTCTGGCCTTTGGCCTAACCTATGCCCACGAACTGTTCCATGCCCGGGTCGAGGCCGCACTCTCCTGGGCCGAGATCAACGCCCAGCAGCCGCGACACCTGCGCTACAAGGAACGCGTCTACCAGGCGTTGCGCGAAACGCCCGATTGGCTCGAAGAGGCGCTGGCGAACTGGTCTGCATGGAGCTGGTTCAAGGCGCCGGGTATCCAGTCACTGGTCGCACGCATGGCGTTGAACGCTGAGGGCTTGGACCGCGTCGTGGAAGCGTCCCTGGACCTCGCGCCACCCGGGTATCAGGAATGGCGGCTGGGTCACCAGCCTGGCACTTGGCGCGCATTCGCCAACCAACTCAGCACGGGCAACCCCAAGATCACCGCTACCGGAATCGGCCTGCCACTTGAAAGCGCGCTGACCGGCCCGCTGCCGTACGACTTCCAGCCCGCCGACATCCCGCTGCGCTTCGTGGGCCCTGGCGTTATCGCCGACCGTCTGCAAAGCCACCCGGCCACGTTAAACGTGCCACCGCGCCGCGAACTTGAACGGGCCCTCAAACACTTCCGCCACAGCCTGGATGCTTCGGGCGGCAAAGGCGGCCACCAGAAGTGGACGGGGCCGGACCAACGTGCCTTCATTCTCCCCACGCGCGACCCGGTGAGCACGGGCGTCTTCAAAACGTTCCTGCACCACGTAGGCATCGACAAAGCTACCTACGTGCGCCAGGTGCGCCCGAATCTCTGATCTTGGACAGAAACCTATGAACGACCTTTACAAAGACCAAAAACAAATAGACGTCCCTGTCGAATGCCTGGGTCTCAAGTTCCCAAGCGAACAAGCTCGGCGAGATCACTTTCTCAAACTTTTGGCGGAAAAGCTCAGAGATCCTGCATTCCGCAAGACCGACGGTTTCACGGTTGGTACCGACGAAGCTATTTTGGCGATGTCCGATCCGCCTTACTACACTGCGTGTCCTAATCCATTCCTTGAAGAGTTCATATCGCACTACAGCACAAAGTACGCGCTGGGCTTAAATACGAGACATGTTGAGCCATTTACTGCTGATGTAAGCGAAGGGAAGAACGATCCAATTTACAACGCACACAGTTACCACACGAAGGTTCCGCATAAGGCGATCATGAGATTCCTGCTGCATTACACGCAGCCCGGCGAAATCGTGCTTGACTCATTTTGTGGCACAGGAATGATGGGTGTCGCAGCACAGCTCTGTGGCGACCGAAGAGTCGTTGAGTCGATGGGCTACAGAGTAGATGCTGACGGGATGATCTTCGAACGTGTCGACGACGGAGCCAAGTCCGATTGGCGCCGTGTGTCCAAGCTCGGCGCGCGTCGCCCCGTTCTTAATGATCTTTCAGCTATTGGCGGATTCATTGCATATAACTTCAACGCGTCAACAAATGTGCACACACTGGAGCTTGAGACGGAAAAAGTATCCAAACGCCTTGAATTCAACCATGGCTGGATGTATCAAACACTGCATCACCCTACTGAAGAACAAATTAAACGTGGCATCAAGTTAGTATCCGAAGAGGAAAAGCCGAATCTTTCGGAGATTGGGCAGTCGGCTCGAATCAATTACACCGTTTGGTCCGATGTATTTTCCTGCCCCGAGTGCGCTCACGAGATAGTTTTCTTTGAAGTGGCCCTTGATCACGACAAGGGCGGAGTTCGTGACGATTTAACTTGTCCGAGTTGTAAGGCCAAATTCGGCAAGAAAGAAATGGGAAGGTTTTGGTCCTCAAAAATCGACCCGGCGCTGAAGGAACAAATAAAGCAAGCCAAACAAGTCCCGGTGCTGATTAACTATACCGTCGGTCGTCAGAGGCACGAGAAACGCCCAGACGAAGTTGATCTCGCGCTTTTGCGAAAAGTCGAGGCCATCGACATTCGTGACAGATATCCGTCGATTCGCATGGCCGAAGGGGCGGAGACCCGAAGGAATGACCCAATCGGGGTCACCCACACTCATCACTTCTATACGCATCGCAATCTGATATGCCTGTCCGCTTTGCGTGCACAGTGCGTTGGCGACCTAGGCCGCCAGCTCTTGTTCGGTTTTACATCTACCCATCAATTTGTCAATCGTCTCTGCAGACTAAATGTCTCGAACTTTTTTAGCGGAAAGGGAGGAAAAGTAGATAAGCCGCTCGACGGCACGCTCTACGCACCGTCCATTTCTCTTGAGCTAAATGTTATCGACAAATGGAGCCTGCGCTCTGATCTGGAAAAAGTCCTTCGCGAGCATAGTAACGATTTCATCATATCGACAGGCTCCGCGACCAAGCTAACACTACCCTCGAACTCGATTGATTACATATTCATTGATCCACCATTCGGCGGCAATCTCATGTACTCAGAGCTGAACTTCCTGTGGGAGAGTTGGCTAGGCGTGCTCACGGACAATCATAGTGAAGCTGTCGAAAGCAGGGATCAAGGAAAAACAATTGATGACTACCGAAAACTAATGACGTCGAGCTTTACCGAGGCTTGCAGGGTACTAAAGCCAGGAAGGTGGATGACTGTCGAGTTTTCTAATACGCAAGCTGCAGTTTGGAATGCGATACAAACCGCGCTGCAGGAAGCTGGTTTTGTCGTGGCCAACGTTTCCGCAATCGATAAGAAGAAGGGCAGCTTTAAGGCAGTAACCACCACTACTGCGGTTAAGCAGGATCTGATAATCAGCGCATACAAACCAAATGGTGGTCTTGAAGAGCGATTTACAAGCAATCCACACAACGAAGATTCGGCGTGGGACTTTGTACGCACGCACCTTGGATATCTACCATCAGTTAAGTCTCGTAACGGAGAACTAGAATTTATTGCTGAACGCGATCCGCGCATTATTTTCGACCGAATGATTGCTTGGTTTGTGCGCCACAACACGCCGGTGCCAATGTCCACGCATGAATTTCAAGCAGGCCTTCAACAGCGCTTTGTGGAGCGCGATGGAATGGTTTTCCTTAGCGACCAGGTTGCGGAATACGACAAACGTCGATTGCAAGTGTCTGTTGCGCCGCAAATGGAGATGTTTGTATCGGACGAGCGTAGTGCCATCGATTGGTTGGCTGATTTCCTGAAGCGTCGTCCTTCTACCTATCAAGAAGTACACCCCGAGTTCATCAGTCAGCTTGGCGCAGGCTGGAAGAAGCATGAGGCCAAGCCAGAGCTTTCCAGCTTGCTGGAGGCAAATTTCATTCAGTACGACGGCGTGGGCGAGGTTCCCAGTCAAATACATAGCTATTTGTCTACCAACCATAAAGATCTGCGCAGCCTCGGCAAGAACAGTCCACAACTCGTGGCCAAGGCAAAGGACCGGTGGTATGTGCCCGATCCGAATAAGGCACAGGACTTGGAGAAGAAGCGGGACAAAGCGCTGCTGAAGGAGTTCGAGGGGTACCAATCAACGACCGGTCGCAAGCTGAAGGAATTCCGCCTGGAGGTGCTTCGCGCCGGGTTCAAGGCTGCATGGGCGGCTAAGAACTACAAGTCCATCATCGCGATCGCCCAGAAGATCCCTGGAGAGGCGCTGCAAGAGGACGAAAAACTGCTTCTATGGTACGACCAGGCGCTCACGCGCACGGAGGCCGGAGGCTGATGGTGGAGAGCAGCCAATCTCTGGTTGGGCACGCCGTAGGAGCGTGGTGCTGGCACGCGCGCCATGCCGCGCCATGCCGCGTGGTGGACCGGCAGGACATGTGGGGTGAAACCGCCTACCGCGTGTGGCTACCCACCAAAGACGCGATGGTGCGCGCTCGCTCGCAGGACCTGGCCCGGCTCGACAGCATTCAGCCAACGGTCGCGCACATCCTCCACACCGCAGCGGCGGCCAAACTGCTGGACGCCTTGGAGGACAACCTGTTGCTGGCACCTATCCAGTCCAGCGTGGTTCCTTTGCCGCACCAGCTTTATGCACTCAACCGCGCCATGAGTCAGCACCGCATTCGTTACCTGCTGGCGGATGAGGTTGGCTTGGGTAAGACCATCGAGGCTGGGTTGATCCTGCGCGAACTTAAGTTGCGCGGCATGGCCAAGCGCGTGCTGGTGGTAGCTCCCAAAGGACTTGTACGCCAGTGGCAGGCTGAAATGCGTGTGCACTTCAGCGAGAAGCTTCAATACATTGACCCAGCCGAGCTTGCTGCCTTTCGGCAATGGCGAAACGATGAAGAAAACCTGTGGCGTATACATGACCAAGTGATCTGTTCGCTGGATTCAGTCAAGCCTATTGAAAGCCGAAAAGGGTGGAGCCTGGAGCAGCTGAACAACTACAACCGCGAGCGGTTTGAGGATTTGATTTCAGCATCATGGGATCTGGTGATCATTGATGAGTCACACCGCATGGGTGGGAGTACCGACCAAGTTGCACGCTACAAGCTTGGCGCAGCACTGGCCGAAGCTGCTCCATATTTACTATTGCTGTCCGCAACACCGCATCAAGGCAAGACCGACCAGTTTCTGCGCTTGATGCAGTTAATTGACAGAGATTCTTTCCCGGACGAAGGCAGCGTCAGCAGAGACCGTGTTCGGCCTTTCGTCATTCGTACTGAAAAGCGAAATGCGATTGATGCAGAAGGTCAGCCCCTTTTTAAACCTCGTATCACCCGGCTGCAAGCTGTTGCTTGGCAAGCCCGGCATGGCGCGCAGCAGCGGTTGTATGAGTCGGTCACAGACTACGTCCGGCATGGCTACAACCAGGCACTGGCGGCCAAGCAGCGACACATTGGATTTTTGATGATTCTGATGCAGCGGTTGGTAACTTCCAGCACAGCCGCCATTCGAACAACGCTGGAAAAACGGCAAGCGTTGCTCAATGAACCGCAGCCGCAAGCATCGCTTTTCGACTCAACGGAGATGGATGAGTGGGCCGAACTTGACGGTCAAAGCCAAGTGGACATTGCAGTTCAGACCTCTGGATGGGCGCAGGAGAAAGCCGAGGTTGACCTGTTGCTGGATCTTGCCCGAGAAACTGAAGCTCAAGGCACTGACGCAAAGGCTGAGGCCCTATTGGAGTTGATCTACAAGCTGCAACAAGAAGAGAACGACCCAACCATGAAGGTCTTGATCTTCACGGAGTTCGTGCCGACACAGGCTATGTTGGCAGGATTTTTGGAGAGCCGTGGCTTTTCAGTGGAACTACTCAATGGAAGCATGGACCTGGATACCCGCGCTAAGGCGCAACAGGCCTTCTCGCAAGAGGTGCGAGTTTTGGTTTCCACCGATGCTGGAGGTGAGGGTCTGAACCTACAGTTCTGCCACGTCATCGTCAACTTTGACATGCCATGGAACCCCATGCGTATTGAACAACGAATTGGCCGCGTAGACCGTATCGGTCAGCGGCGTGTTGTACGTGCCATCAATTTCGTTCTTGAAGACACGGTCGAACACCGCGTTCGCCAAGTGCTGGAGACTAAGCTCGAAGTCATCGCTCAAGAATTCGGCGTGGACAAAGCCTCTGACGTGATGGACTCGGTTGAGGCAGAAGCAATGTTCGACGAGGTTTTTGTCCAGGGTCTGCAAGACCCCAGTTCGATCGACAAGGCTGTTGATGCTGTAATGAATCAGGTTCGCGACAAGGTGGCCGACGAACGTAAGAACAGCGATCTGCTGGCGGATGCCCATGCGCTAGATGCCGATGGTGCCCGCAAATGGCGGGATCACCCGGCACAGTTTTGGCTGGAACGCGCTATTACCTCAGGTCTACCGTCACGTGGTGGCAGCGCCGTAAAGACAGGGGATGCTTGGCGCGTTAAGTGGGTGGACGGCAGCGAGTCGAGCAATGTTTGCTTTGACGCCAGGACGGCGGAGCAGCACCCAGAATTGGAATGGGTCACCTTGGAGGACCCGCGCGCCAGAGCGGTAATCAGCGAACTCTCGCGCTGTGTCGCAGGCCAACCTTTGCCGATTGTCAAAATCGCAGGTCTGCCTGAGGCTTTACAAGGTGTCTGGTCATTGTGGGAAATCAGCCTTTCTGCCGAAGGACTCAATCGAAAACGTTTCTTGCCTGTCTTCACGACAGACAATAGAAAGGCCTTCGTGCCCACGGCCAAACGCATCTGGGATCTTCTTTTGACTGAATCAGTGGCGATAACAGGGGTGACCGCAAGTGAGCAAGCCGTCCAGTGGTTCGATGCGTCCATGGCAGCAGCTAAGACCCAAGGCGAACGCCTGTTTTCAGAGCTGCTTGGGGAGCATCGCTCACGTTTGATTGAAGAACGCGATCGCGCCAAGTATGCATACGACGCACGCTACCAAGCTATCGGCAGAATTGGCTTACCCGCTGTTCGAGAGCATCGCCGCAAAAGGCTAAATACTGAACACCAGGTGCGAATGGCCGCTTTGGATGACGCAGAAGCCAGCGTACCAGACCTGAATGCAGTGATGATGCTTCGGGTGGGGTCTGTATGAGCCAATGGATTGATCGCATCCTGAAAGAGTTCCCTGCAGACTTGTCCCGTCTGTGGATTGCAGCAGACCCCGACGATGTTCTATTGGACGAACAGGTGCTGTCAGGTCTACGAGAACGAGGCTTCGAGGTGTTGCCGTTTGAGGACTCTATCGTGTTCCGCGCCGAGTATGAGGAGCGTTACCGTAGTGCTTGGGATAGTGGTGAAGTAGCGCCCGCTAAAGCACTGGTGTTGCACCTGCGTAGCACCGACACAAGCTATATACCATGGGACTACCTGAAGGAGGCTCGAAGTGTGAGCCTGAGTCTTGCCAATCTGTTCTCAAGACTTAGCTACCCAGTCGTCCGGCAGATAGGCGCAGAACACAATGAAGCATTGTTCGCTGCACAGACGAAGCATGCATCTCAGGCCTTGGGCGAGTCAGCGACTAAAGAGTTTGTACTGACCCATATCTTCAAGATCAGTCCGCACCTGATTTCTCGCCCTGAGGATCTTTGGCACGTGCTGTTGAAACTGCACTACCGCGAATCTGGTCTGCCGTTGGTGTTGGCAGACCATGTTGCGCATGTGCTTTGTGACCATGCTGCGTTTCATGGCCTACCGATCAGCGAGCTCTTTGCATCTAAGAGCACTTTGTTACGCGTCGTACAAGACGCGTGGTACCGCTTCCTATCGCGTCTTGGTTTGACGGGTACGCGTACGGGCGAATCCACGCCTGAAGACTTTTCAGCCAAAGTCGATGTGCCTTTTGAGCATCCTGATGTTCGGGTAATGGTCGATTCGATGTTTTTGGACGGACTGCTTCATCCGCTCGCTGTTCAAGGATCCGCTGTCAACATTCCTGATTGGGCAAAGGTAGGCATCGTCCAGGATCCATTGGCACTGCGAAATCTGGTTGCCGATGGCATCAAGGGCATTCTTCAGTCGCTTCCAACCCTGGAATCGTCCCATCGCGACTGGGCAAACACATCTCGCAGATTCGCTGAGGTGCTTGCGCGGTTTCATGCCTTGGATACTGCTCGCGCTGAAGGACTGAAAGCTGCCATAGCAGAGATTCAAGAAGCCATAGATGAGCGACTTCGGAACTGGATCTCAAAACACTACGCTGATTTGCCGTCGCTACCTGTCGTCAAAGGGCCGGTCATGGTGCACCATGTGCCTCGCTTTCTTTCTCTGCAGCGCGGCCTTGGCGAAGCAAAGATTGCATTGTTGGTTTTTGATGGTCTTGCCGTCGATCAATGGGTCCAAATTCGTGAGGCTATGGCCAATAGAGCGCCTACGCTCGGATTTGAAGAAAACACCTGCTTTGCCTGGCTCCCAACCCTGACCTCAGTTTCTAGACAGGCAATTTTCTCTGGCCTAAAACCAAGAGAGTTCGCCGAGACGATTGAGTCCACTTCTGCAGAGCCGAACCAATGGTCCCGGTTCTGGCAAGACCAGGGTCTACACGCCAATGAGGTCATGTACAGAAAAGGCATCAAACGAAGAGACCAGTTGACCGAACTGGGAACGGACCTTTCAGCTCCTTCAATTAAGGTCGCTGGCATTGTGGTCGACATGGTTGATGAGATCGTCCACGGTGCTATGTTGGGCAAACGCGGTATTGCCACACAAATTGAAGGTTGGTGCGAAAGTGGCTTCGTAGATCAATTGTTTTCACTACTGCTCGACAAAGGCTTTCACGTTTATTTGACTGCGGACCACGGTAACGTCGAAGCGGTTGGTCAAGGACGGCCCAACCAAGGACTGGCCCCGGAAATACGAGGTGAACGCGTTCGCACCTACCGCAGTGAGACGCTGGCCACTGAGTCGGCAGCTGCAAATTCGAATACCTACAGAATTGATTTATCGGGACTACCGTCGAACTTTATGCCCCTCTTTGCCGCCGGACGAACCGCGTTCATGCAACAGGGAGAACCAGCAGTGGTCCACGGCGGCATTTCGATCGAAGAGTTGATCGTGCCGTTCGTCAAGGTAGTGAGGATTTAAATTGGAAACAAGAACTAGAAAATTTTTGATCGGGTTTGATCGATACGTTCAGCTGGACTGGTGCGCATTGACACTTGAAGCGGCAGTAGAAAGAAAAACGACTGAGGACGTTAAAGATCAAATTTCAACAAAATTGACCGGTTCTGAATCAAGAAGAAAAACGTTTGATATTTTGAAGCGCCTTTGGCTACAGCCAATAGCCGGTTGCGAAGACTTTTCCAAAAGAGGAGTCGAGCTCTATCGAAAAAACGGGGCTGGCGCAGTTTCGCCATTGAGCTGGGGCAGCGCCATGGTGACGTACCCTTTTTTTGGTAAGACTGCCGAAATTACAGGCCGACTTTTATCGATTCAGGGTGATTGTTCGATCAAAGAAGTTCAGCGCCGAATGGCCGAAATCTACGGCGATCGTGATGGCATAGCGCGAGCTGTGTCCCGGGTGCTGCAATCCCAAGAGAGCTGGGGAATGATTGAGCGAGTGGAAAAAGGCAAACGCCTGGTTCGCAAAGCACCCATTACCTTAAGTGATGAGCAGGTTGTGATTTGGCTTGTCGAGGCTGTAATTCGATTCACCGGCAAAGCAGTGTCCTTGGCAAATCTGCAATCCATGCCAGTGCTGTACCCATTTGTGTTGGACCAGCCTCTTGCATACGCTGTCTCCTCCAGCAAAAAGCTAGAGCTCAGATCTGAAGGTGTAGGCGGCCAGTTCGTGGCCTTACGTGACTAGCCAAGCTCAAACCACTCTGAACAACGAAATTTCATTCAGCTTGGTTCAAAGCCCGTTTTGCAGGAACCCGCAAATTCACGGCTCGGAACCAAGTCGAAAAAAGTCAAGAGGTTTTGAGACAAACGGGGTTTGAGACGACTTTTACTGGCCGCTGTCGGGGGTCGCAGTCAGGAGCCAATAGCAAAAAGCCCCGCGTGGTGCGGGGCCTGAGGCTGCCTCAAGGCCTGCTGAGCAGGTTTGAGGTCTTTGTACTGGCGGGGCAGAACATACCTCATCATAAACCGCCTAAGTTTTCCAAGGGCAAGCAAATCAAGCACCTGGGGTTCAGTTCATCGTTCTAAATATCGGGACAGCCAGTTCGACAAGACTTGAAAGAAAGCGAGGTTGACTTGGCCTCAATCAAGTACCGGCGGCATAAATCCTTGGACGATAACGATCTGAAACTTCGCCACCCCAGCACGCAGAGCAATGGCCTCTTGGTAGCCTGGTGAGTTAAAGCAGTCCTGCGCCACCTCGTAACTTGGAAACTCAATGAGATAGGGCCGACCTGTCACCGCCCCTTCAACGACCACCGCTACATCGCCCCTGGCGAGTACATGGCCACCAAAGGAAGCGATCAGCGGACCCGCAATCGAAGTGTATTGACCAAACAGCGAAGGTTCGTTGATTTCGGCCAGAACGATCCAGTAGGCTTTGACCGCATGGGTTTGTGAATTGTTGGAATTTGATTGTGTCATGTTGTGTTTTTTTTGGTGGTCTTACTGATCCTGTAAGCGGTTGCTCAAGTTGTGAAAGTCAAGTTAGGTTTCAAAGCCAAAGCGTTACCGACTCGTCATGGCCTCAGGGTTTGAGCGTGCGCGAAAACCAGGGCACGATCACACCGTCGAAAATTTGCGCATCGCTCAATTCCCGGTTGCGGCCGATGTGCCCGCCGGTCGGGTTGACCCAGGCCTCCTTTGGGTTGGTGCCGGTGCGCAGCACCATATAAAGGTCCTCAATTGGCACCTGTGAGTCGCGTTCACCATTGACCAACAGTTGCGGCGCCGTGGGCTTGTCTAACGCACCGGTGTCCTTGAGCGACATGCGCGGCCCATACGCGAGGAATTGCTCTAGGGTCTCGGCCCCATAAACCGCCGCACGGGCGGCAAAGAGGTCAAATAGGTATTCGCGGGTGCCCAAGGCCTTGAGTTGCCAGTCACGCTGAAAATAACTGTGCACAGGCCCACCCCAGTTGACCACCGCCTTCAGGCGCTTGGGCTCCGCGATAGCCATGCGGGCTGCCCAATGGCCACCCCAGGAGACACCCTGCAGGCCGATGCGCTGCGGGTCAATGTCCGAACGCGCCTGCAAGGCATCAATCACCCGCGAGAACAGGCGCTCGGAGCCCACATCGATCTTAATCGGCGAGTCGCCGGTGCCGGGCATGTCTAGCGCCAAATAGGCCAGGCCCGCCTTCAGGTAGCCGGCGCCGTACTGCTCGACCACGAACTCCTTGTAGCCGTCGAGTCCACCTATAGAAAGCACAACCGGCGGCCGAGCCACCCCCGCGGGCCGCTGCAGATAGCCGATGACTTCCTTACCTTCAAACGGAATGCGCAGCACCTCGATGATCGGATCGGCAAGCCGGGCGTAGGCGCTGAAGGCCTCGGTCGCGCGTCCGTGAGCCCGCTTTTTCTCGGGTGAATTCTGTGTCGGCCAGGCGCCAAAGCCATGGTAGCGCCAGGCGGCCAGGTAATGCTCGCGCGCCTTGGCGCGGTCGCTGGCCTCGGCAGCCTGACCGGCTTGGAACATGCGATCGCCACTTTGCATCCAGGAGCGGGCCCATTCATCGCGGTCTAGTGAGTTGATGCGCGAGAGAATCTGCGCGACTTCGGCCGGGTCAAAGCCGTTGAGGGGATAGCGCTGGGCCTTGACACGCTCAGTGACCGCCTCCTTGAGTTCGGGCCAGGTTCGCGCTGGTGCGATTTGGGCTATCACAGCATTAGAAACTGTAAGAAGCAGGGCAAACAGTGTGTGCCGTAAAGTGGATTTTTTCATGACAGGGTTCCTTCGAGTGAGGGTGTTCTTTAAACGAATTGGTTTCTTACTGCCAGGTTATGCCTCCCATTGCGCTTTCATTTCGGCAGCAAAGTCCGCATATGAACGCGGCCTCCGACCTAGGAGTTCAGTCATCTTGTCCGCATCTGCAGAAGTTGCAACCATGCCATCCGAGCAAAAGCGATCAAGCATCAGTCGCATGTCCATCGCCATCCAACTTGGGGCGTGTTGGGCCAACTTCGCCTCGAATGGCGCCGTATCACTCCCCGTGTAGGTAACTTGTTTATTCAGCGTCGCTGACCAAATCTTTGCGATACTGGGACCGGTGAGTTCATCTGGACCAATTAGGTTGATGATCTCGTTAGGCAATGCTTGAGATGAGCGTTCACGTTTCAACACAGCCTGCGCTGCAATTTCGCCAATGTCGCGCACATCGACCATAGACACACCTTTCTCGCCAATCGGAAAGGGATACAGGCCTGGTCCTATCAACGCATCCTTGAAATACGCGGCATCGTTCTGCATGAAGCAGTTGGGGCGCAGAATGGTGGCAGGTATTCCCGCTTGCGCAATCATCTGTTCGACGGCGTACTTGGATGTGAAGTGCGGTACGTTGGTGAACGACTCAGAATTGAAGACTGAAAAATAGACAAGGCGCTCGATGCCGGCTTCGCGCGCTAGGTTGAGCGTGAGTACCGCTTCGGTTAACTCTTGGGTTGATACAGCATTGAGCAAGAACAGCGTGTTCACCCCTTTAAGGGCTGCGCGCATGGAATCCACATCCAGCATGTCACCTGCCACAGCTGTAACTCCGTTTGGAAATTTAGCCTTGCTCGGGTTACGCGTCAGGGCGTTCACAGCCACATGGTGACTCGCAAGTTGTTTTACCAGTGACGTGCCAATGGTTCCGGTCGCGCCTGTGATGAGTATGGCCATGTCGTTTTCCTTTTCGATATTCAGCGCAGGAGAAACCTGGACGCTGAAAGAATGATAGAGTGACGAAATCAAAACGACACACCTTAAATTAAGACAATCCGTCCCAAATATGGAACTTTATGAACCTTGATGATTTGTCTGACTTTCTATTGGTTGCTTCGCATAAAGGGTTCGCCCAAGCAAGCCGTAAAAGCGGACGACCAAAGGCAAGCCTGTCTCGCAAGGTGATGACTTTGGAGTCAGCCTTGGGGGTCAGGCTTTTTGAGCGTGGCGCAAAGTCAATTAGGTTGACAGCGGAAGGTACCTCGCTGTTTGAACGAACCAGCGGTCCTTTTAGAGAGATTACCGAAGCGGGAGAAGTGTTGCGAGATGGACAGACTCAGCCCCACGGTCTGCTGAAAATAAGTGCTCCAACTTTATTGGGTCAGTTGTTGATGGGTCGCATTGCAGCGCAATTCACAATGGCCTACCCGGAGGTCAGACTGTCAATCAACCTTGAAGATCGTCAGGTGGATCTGGTAAGTGAAGGCTATGACCTCGTCATTCGGGTCAATCCTGAACCAAGCTCTGAACTCGTTGGTCGCTGCTTTGCAAAAGATCAGGTTCACATCGTCTCAACGCCTGCGCTAAAAAAACGATATTTCCGTGCCGGACAAAAATTGCAAAGTCTTCTTCCCGTCATAGTTCGTGAATCTCAGCGAAGTTCTGGAAGTTGGCGAATTTTAGGACCGACGGTTAAGGAGATTCCGACACAAACGGTCTTGCAACTTCCGCTTTTTGTCATGATTCGTGATGCCGCACTGACGGGGCTTGGTGCTGCAAAACTTCCAAATCTTGTTGTCGCCGATGACTTGAAGGCCGGTCGACTCGTTTCATGGGGCGCTGCGAGCGATCAACCTTCAGAATTGTGGGTGCTTCATACGTCAAGGCGCTTACCTAGCGCAAAGGTCAAGGCCTTCATCAATTTTCTAGAAACTGAGTTTGATAAAGCTACTTCTTGGTCGATCAAAAAAGCATAAAACTCAGTTTAATCAGTACAGTTCAAATTTTGGTTTTGAACTAGCTAGGTCAAGAGGTTTTGAGCAGAAAGCCGTCTCAACAGGTCGAGTAACCCCATCAAAGGGTGACTTTCTTCAAGATCGGGGAAAGCTTTGGAAGAAAAAATCCAATCAGATCAACAACTTGCAAACAGGCTTTTGAAGGATTGAAATAATGAAAAAAGTCACTGGCGGAGCAGAACATGCTTCATCACAAACCGCCTAAATCCCCCAAGGGCAAGCCGATCAAGCTCTTGGGGTCCGATTGATCATTCTAACTGTTGAGACGTCGACTTGAAGTTGCCCAACAGGGCGGCAGGTCATACAAGTTATTTGTCTTCAACCTTTAAATTGCCGACGAGTTGAGCGTAGAAATCTGGCATTTCTTGCTCACTGAACTCCCACGCACCACACTCATTTCTGATGGCGTCCCACAACGACCACCCCCCGAAAGCAACAGCCGCTTGACCAATAATGCTCATGAATGCCGCAATCGCCTTATCGGCATCAAGTTCTGCGTTCTCTTCATAAGCAAGCAATAACGCGATAGGCAAACCCTCGCCTACAGCCATCACTTTCCCCAGGTAGCCCTCCGGCCCCATAGCACGCATTCTTTCGCCGATCGTATCTGCGATATTTTTCAGGTTTAGCTCGAAGGGCAAGCATTCCAAATTTAGGGAAATGGCAATAGTTTTCATTTGCAAAGCTCTCAAACTTCAAATTTATGGAATTTCCAGTTGGCTCCAGATGGAATCTCAACCACTTGCGAATCTCCATCAAAAGCGTTTTCAATTGAATAAATGTATCGCTTGATGGCGTCGACATTTGGCTTTGGTCCACCCTGGTAAATATCCGGCATGGGCGGGAAGCTCCGATCAACGCCTTGGGCTTGTTTTCTTTTGAAATTGAACATCTCGAAAAATTTGTGCATCTTGTCCTGCTCACGCTCATTTGGAAAAACAATTTTCACGTGCGTAGAGCTTTCATGGATGGCTTCAACTCCCTGAAATTCGGAGACTCCAATTTGTGTGCCGTTGTTCAGAATCCACTCAATAATTTGCCTGTAGCAACTCCAAGGGAACAAGTATTCAAGTTGCCAGTCATTGGACTTTTCGTCTTCTGACTTAAGAATAGCTTGAAGCATAAACAAGTCTGCTGCAAAGCTGAATTGCGCTGGCTTGCTCATTGAGTTCGGCTGTGGGCGTTGGTTAAAAAACATGTTTTCCCTTTCACTCAACTGAATAGATGTTACGGAAGTAGCCTTGGCTAGACCATCGCCCTGGACTACCTTTGGGGTCACAACAAGTAGTCCTGACCCTTGAGCCAACGAGTGTTTTGGCCTTTTGAGTGATCGCTCCATCAGGATCAAATGTGGACGTCTTCATATGCCGCTTACTTCCGTCGCCCATCACCAGAACAGTACAAGCTGAGCCGCGCACTATTTGATTTTCCTTAATACTCACAAGCGCATCTGGTTCGGACAGAATGGCAACACTCTTTTCGCTCTTAGCGGTCTCAGTCTCAGAATTGAAAGTTGCATGATCTTTGGCGGCAAGCTTTTTCAATTGCATGATCTGATCTGGTAGAACTTTGTTTCCCGCGTCAGGATCATCCACTGTCAGCTGAGACTCCGTTTGGGCATCACTGTCATCGTTGATCTCTGTTGAGTAGCGCCAAGCCACACCGCGCCACGACTTTGTTCGCCATGAGGCAGGATGCATCCGACGAATGGTTTGCACATTAGGAAAGTGCGTGCGTATTGAAGCCTCAACCAAGGACCTTAGCGGAGTATTCAGTTCAAAGTCATTGCCCTTGGTACAGCAGTTCATGACAACGTCATTCGGTTTAAGCAACGACCGAAGTCTTGAAACAAAATTGTCCTCGCCACCTTGCGCCCACACAGCTCGGAAGATTTTGTCGCGGTGCTCGGAAGTGCTCGTGCCGAGGGAGCATTGGTGTTGAATTGCATTGATCAGCACAAATCCAAATCCATCGACATCTTGAAGATTGATAACTTCATGCAGAAAATTGCGAATCATGTCTCCGGTAAAGCCCTTAGCCGGACCGATGTTGCCGATGAACTCATCAACGTGCGGCGACTCCAGAACCATTACTAAACACGGTTTTCCAGTTCGTTCTTGCGCTGCTACCCGCAATGGGAACTGTGGCTTTCCAACGGCGTCTGACAGGGGGCCAAGGTACTGATCAGGACACGCTCGGACATCAAACGAATGCCCAGCCAGCGACACTGTGTTGCCGACAATTTGTTCAAAATTCAGTGTTGTCAATGAGATCTCCTAAGGTTCGTTGCCTTAATAAGTGCGAGATCTATGCCAACCAACTTGTATCTAAACACCCTATATAAATCAAACACTTAGGCTGTTCAGCGGGTGGCTAATTGTAAATTTATTTACATTTAAACAAATTTATTTACAATTCGCTCTCGGTTGTGCGGGGGTTCGACGTTCATGCCCAACCGTTTCATCCAATTAGCAAGAGTCTGATGATTGGCAAAGCCAAGTAATTTTGCTGCAGTGGATTTGCGATGTCCTGATTGCTGCAAGGCATCGTTGATCAGGCTGCGTGCTACTTCATCAAGCTGTTCTTGCAAGTCGAAGCCGTCGCTCAATACAGGGGGACGATTCGGCACTGAAGATCGCGCGACAGGGAGCATCGCTGACTGGATGTCGCGGTCGGTAACGTCCGGACCTGAAGACCAAATGACTGCTCGCAACAGGGTGTGGTACAGCTCGCGTATGTTGCCGGGCCAGGTGTGTGACTGTAATATCTTAAGTGCGGCCGGACTAATGGACTTATGTTGTGCTTCGGGCCTGCCTGCCGAATCTGCGTTGATGCTGGCCAAAAAATGGTGTGCCAGTAACTCCACATCGCCAGTACGATCCCTTAACGGCGGCAGCTGAAGAATGCCTACAGCTAAGCGGTGAAAAAGATCTTCTCTAAAGCGACCTGCAGCTACATCGGCTGCTAAATCACGGTGTGTTGCCGCCAAGATGCGCGTGTTTATTTTGATGGGCTTGGACTGCCCCATTGGGGTAATTTCATGCGACTGCAGCGCGCGTAGTAATCGAACCTGCGTATCCAGTGGTAAGTCGCCCACCTCGTCAAGAAAAAGCGTTCCATCAGAAGCCTCCAGAAAGTGTCCCTTTCTGTCGGCAGTTGCACCAGTGAATGCTCCTTTTTTATGGCCAAACAATTCCGAGTTGGCCAACTCTGGCGCAATGGCTCCGCAGTTCACCGCGACGAACGGCTGTCCAGCCCTTGAACTTGCAGCGTGTATGGCCTCTGCAAACAACTCCTTGCCAGTACCGGTCTCCCCCAGAATTAGGACGGGTACCTCATATGCAGCAATTCGGCGTGCAAGGCCTATTTGACTGGCAACCGCCTGGCTTTGATGAATGATCTTCTCAAACTCTGGGGTTGAGAGTTGGGCTGCGTCAGACAGTCGCCGGACCCGCTCACCACTGCGTTGTAGATATTCTGGAAGGAAGTCGCTGGCCAAATCGAAGAAAAAATCAACAGGCTCGACGCCTTTTTCTCTGGAGGTTTGAATCAGTTTGGCTGGGAACCGCGTCTTGGAAAGAATGATCCAGATGGCGGCCATTGCCGGTGTGCCAGGACTAACGTGAAAAGTGAGTTCTACGTCATCGCGCGGCAAGCCTGCTTGCTGGAGATTTGAACTGACTTGGGTGTAGATGTCCCCGTAATCGATGGGACTGGTGAGGTCAACGCTGTACAGGTCGATTGAGGAAGAGTCGTAACTGGACACGGACTCCAGCCAAGTGCAGTAACTCTTGCTTCGATCAAAGTCGTAGTTTGTCAGCAGGTAGACGCGGTCGTAACGTTTTTTACCGCGCAATGCCGTCGCGATTGGGCCAAGGTCAGAGCCGCGCTTGGCCTCAGCGCATTCGTGGTCGGCTGCGCCGATCCATGCGATTAGCCAAGATTTGGGGTTCATCAGTCAAATCATATGTCATCCAGGACGCTTACTTCAAGTGAAATGCCATGTTGCTTCTCAGTTCGCAATCGTACTGATAAGATGGAATTCGTTGAAAAATTCGATTGACTGTAGATCTCGAAGGTCCCTATGCAGATGAAAAAAAACGAACAATCCAAAGTAACCAGTTTTGGCGACATGAAGAAATTAGTCACGCCATCAACGGTGTTCGACATACACGAATTTGTGATTAACCAAGTTAACGAATATGACTCTCTGGATGTTGTCGTCCTCTGCAATGAGCATGCTAACTGTGACTCTCTTCCGCTTCGCTATGGAATGCATTTCAAGACGGACGAGACAATTAGACTTTCACGCATTAAATTTTCAACAAGAACTCAAAAAGATCCAAATCGAATTGGCCTAGAGGCGTACTTTATTGACTCTAACAACATTGAACAATCGGGTCAGTTTGTCATCGGGACACGCCGAGGCTTCGATAAGCCAGTTCTAATCACTGTGTGGCGTAACGACACCGACACTGAATTACATCTTTCAGAAGTAATGATTAGCCTCAGAAAAGATGGCTACTTAACCCCAGAGGTACTCCTTGATTTGCATCCGATGTACATGCAAGGGAAGATTGCCAAACATGCGGATTTGGTAGTACTGCTAGGAAATACCTTGAGTGAGCAACAAGTACAAAGAATGAGTGAAATCGTGGCCGAAGCCGTCAGCAAGACTGATCAGTTGATTGCTGAACGGGATGCAGCAACCGCACTTGCACAAGAGAAGGCTCAAGACCTCGAAAAGGAAAAGGGAGATCATGCAATAACGAAAGAACGGGAAAAATTTCTAGAAAAAGAAATTGAGCGTTACAAGTTAGAAAAGCTCTCTGCAAGCCGAGATAACAAGCAAGCAACGCTTTCATCACCAGACACCTTAGTGCAAGTGCTTGAGCGACAAATCTATCGTGGATCAAGTTGTACCATTCTTAAAATGGGTGACGGAAGCCAACGTCACATGAAGACATCTACATTTGACCCAACTGGATCAGTTACTGCCCATGCGAAAACACTTATAGGCAAACGTGTTCGTATATCTTGCTGGGACCCAATTAACCAACCCGGCCGTTGGAGCAATGAAGGTTATTTCAGAAACGTATACGCGACTGAGTAGCCATTAACTACATGAGTCGAAAGGCTCAGAGAATATCAAGCCAACTGAACCATAAGGATCGACTTGATAACTCTTCGGGATCGAAGCAACCATGCGGCTCCACGAAACCAACGGAGCCCTCAGCATGCATGCCAAGCATCAAAAACAAGACGACTCAAGGTCTGGACCAAGCCCTATGGCCATCATTGGTGTCATCCTCGCTCAGGGCGCAATCAGGTGGTTGGACAGACAGAAAAGAGAGCAGCAAGCGACACCACTGGAAATCAGGAAAAATGCAAGTCAAATTACCCAACAAAATTAATTATTAAGTTCTACAAGTCGCTGCCGGTAGCAATTAAGAAATTAAAGCAATCAGTCAGTGAGCCAAGAATGGCCATCTAACTTGATTGACTCAACCAGTCTACGTAGCAGTTGTGGAACTGTTGAAGCATGATAAATATCAGGCCTATGTTGACCAAGGGAAGGGTCACACATCATCACTGGGTAAATCAGTTTTCGCGATGCTTCTGACTGGATTAAATTATTGAGGCCGCGATAAGCGCCGATAAGACCACCAACAATACATGCATTTGTGTCTGTGTCACCTCCTCGTATGAGCGTGTCTGCTATCGCAGATCTGTAAGAGGATCCTTGATTCAAATGATAAAAAGCATAGGTAAATGCTATTTTTACAAACCCAATTTGAGGCCATGCATCTGGTAAGTCACCCGAAATTGCATCTTCTAACCATTGCACAACTTCGGTATCTTCATTTTCTAAGAACCGTTTTGCCGCAGCAACGGCACCATATCGATCACCAGGATGAAGAACTAAGTGACGAATAGCTAAGACATAAGCAGCGTTTGCAAAAGTACACGTTGGGTTTGGGTGCGACATCCGAGCATCTGCCATAGCAAATCTTGCGGATTCTTCCTCTGAAAAGCCTGCAGCTGCAACACCTAGCGCAGAAATTCGCATCAGTGCGCCATTAGCTTTAGATTCTTGGTTGTGAGTTGCAGCCGCATGGAATACTGATTGAGCAGAGCCTCTCGTTTCAGAATTACTAACAAGCAAGGCACTATTCGTAGCTTGACCAATATCGAAAGGTTTTGACTGCGCCCAATCAATATAAGTCCGAGCCACATTTTCACTTATATATTTCCCATCAGAAGCGCTCAGAGACCTAAGCAAACAAATTGTTAGCTCTCCATCATCTGTAATTTGTCCAGGGGCAAGAGAAAAAGCGCCACCCCCAGGCATACCTAATGCTCGATCAACATCACTACGGTTAGGCTTTCGCCCCAAAAACTCTAACACCCCACCTGCGGCATCACCAGCCAAAGCTCCGCAAACTGCCCCAAATGCAGAACTGGCTTGGGCTGATAAGTTTTTAGGGAATAAATTTTCATCATCCAAGATGATTTTGCTGCCCTCAATACCCAAAGTTTCTCGAACCTGTCTGGCTGAACTCATCAATTTTTTTGAAGGCTGCCTGCGAAAATCACCTTTTGAATTACGAATATTTTCAAGAAAATTTTTATACGCGTTGAAATGCGCCAAGGATTTTTCATAGGCTTTTTCTCCAAGAAACAAGATGGCGTCCTGCTTAAATTGCTCCTTGAATATCTCTTCGAATTCAATTTTGGAAGTTTTAATGAATACCTCATTCGCATAGACAGTGGATTCAATATCACGAGCCCACTCCACTAACGTTTCCTCGCTAACTTCGAGCGGACGGTGGTACCTGTCGATAGATTCAGCTGGTATTTGAACAATATTCCCAGTTGAAAAATCTCCCCAACTAAATCCTCGAACGATGAGAATAGATATTGATTTCCTCTTTGCGTCTACAGACTGACAAATACCATACAAGTATCCACCCAAGGGTGCTCTAACCGTGAATTCAGCTGGTTCTGTTTGTGTTGCCCAAACATAGCCAATACCTCCTCCGTAATGTCGCCTACCTAAGCACATTGAAGGAAGTCCATTTTTTAAGCGAACTTCGCCCACCTCATGGGGTCCGTCATAAACGCCAAAAATATGATCCTTTTCCATTTGCCAATTCCAAATAATTTTGCTTTGAGGAACGCTAATTTAGATTTTTGGACTATTCACTTATCCGCGAGTACCATTCTAGAAGCCATCTAGCTCGCCAAGCGATCCACACAGTTATAAATTAGCCAGATTTCTGCCTCTCGCCTGATCACTAATCCAGGCAGCACTCTACCGCCACCGTAAACCCACCGACGCAACTCCTGCTCTGCACCTGGCCAATCACGTTGATTGACCCGCCGCCTAAGCGTCGACGCCTGCAACCGACCAGCCCCGAGGTTGAAGGTGAAGTCAACAATGGCCGAAAGCCGTCCCTCCGGCTCATTGGCCAGTACCGGGCAGTAGCGCAGTGTGGCTCTCAGTGTATCGGCCATGTCAGCAGTGAGATACGCCTCGCCCTCTTCCGTGGTTATCGGTGGATGCTTGGCATCG
>JACCDK010998140.1_pt1 | contig 26452 bp, 25 predicted proteins | sample 7445871 | NCBI WGS metagenome assembly JACCDK01 (sample SAMN15323436, study PRJNA562643) | freshwater metagenome | isolation source: river surface water | place: USA:Blue River Watershed | collected 2017-08-15 | reverse complement strand
TAGAGATTTTCATCCAATGAATAAAGGAGTTGAAGGTTGAAAAAATTTACTTTCAAAACACTCTCAACTCTCAACTTTCAACTTTCAACTTTCAACTTTCAACTTTCCACTTTCAACTCTCAACTCTCAACTCTCAACTTTCAACTTTCAACTTTCCACTCTCCACTTAATTATTCCTCTGGATATGGAATAAAGACAAAATTTGTAAACTGTCCATCCACCACAAATAGGCAGCAATATTCTTCAATGTCTTTGTAATTGCTAGTAAAAACATCTTTATTTTCATCTGCAATTAATTGTCTTTGTAAAAATTCTTCTAACATAGAAGCGTTGTATTGCCATCTATTCCCATTTAATTCAGCGAGTCCAATTAATTTTTGTCCGATTTCTATGGCTTGTTGTGAAACCACAAAAATGGGAAATTCCGAAAATTTTCTCTGTTTAATTTGGTAGGCCGCATCTTTTAAGATATGCGACACATTGACAAAATCTGCCGAAATGATTCCTAAATATTTGCCATTTAAATCGGGTGAATTTGGTGCATTCGATATTGCTTGGTAATCTTCTATCATCTTATCCTTTACTTAATAACAACAATTGAACTTCTTTAACTGGTTTGTTGAATTTTTTACCTACTATTGAATTGGTTACAAATCCTTTGTACACGTATACACCTTTCATAAACGATTTGCCTTGCCATAACATTTCTTCTACACCTCCTGTTTTACCTGATTTTAAAATAAAACTAGTTAATAAATTACTAATGGCAAGGCTAGATGTTTTACCAACCTTCGAAGGAATATTGGGGACACAATAATGAATGACACCATATTTTCTAAAGATGGGGTGACTCAGAGTTGTGAGTTCAGAAGTTTCAAAACATCCTCCTTGGTCAATACAAACATCCATTATCAATGTTCCGGGTTTAAGTTTACTTACCATTTCTTCTGTAACCAAACAGGGTGTAATTCCCGTATCAGATCGCAAAGCACCGACGATTAATTGAGCAGACTGCAAAGCTTTTGGTAGATTTTCAGAATCGATTACTTGCGTAATCAGAGGAAATCCTAAACTTTGCTTGAGCCTTTGTAATTTGTATATGTCTTTGTCAAATACCTGTAATTGAATGCCTGAATGAAAGGCAGCCTTTGCTACTTGTTCTACAACGTGCCCTGCACCCAAGACAACAATCTGACTTGGTTCTACTCCCGTAACATTGCCTAATAAAATGTTAGACTCTTCCTGTGAGGATAAAATTTGAGATGCAATTGGTAAAACCATTTGACCTGCAATTTCTGCCATCATGCGCACGAAAGGATATCCACCACCATTGTCCTCTACATACTCCATGCCAATCCCCATTATTTTCTTCTGGTTCATGGCATCAATAATGTCTTCATTCAATAAAAAAGTGGCCGCACAAGAAATGATACAAGCACTGGGTTTCATTAAGCCAATTTCCGCAAGTGTCGGTGGAGTTAATTTAAGTAGCAATGGACATTTCCATACTTGTGAAATATCCTCGGTAATTGAGGCGCCCGCCAACAAATAATCAGCATCGCTAAATCCAGCTCTTTTGCCTGCTCCAGATTCTATTACAATCTCGTGGCCATTGGCAATCAATAGTTGAACTGCCGTTGGACTTAATGGTATTCTGTTTTCGTTTGGAGATATTTCTTTTGGTATACCTATAAAAATACTTTTAGCATTTTGTTTGGTCCATGCCATGGCTTCCATGGGTAAGATCCCTTGCTGCGACAATAAATCGTGAAATGGGTCCATTGTGCTCATATTACCAATTCATATTTAAATTTCGAGATTTTTCGTTATTTAAACGAAGTGTAAAAGTGGTGTGGGGTAGGTCCCAAAGCTCTTCAGCTTGTTCTGGCCATTCAATTAAACAGATATTTCCAGAGTCTAAATAATCTTCAATTCCAATAGACAAAGCCTCTTGGGTATTTTTTAATCGATATAAATCAAAATGAAAAATGCTTTCTGCATTTTTGGTTTGGTACTCATTAACCAACGAAAAAGTCGGACTTTGAACCGAATGCTCGACACCGAACTGTTTACAGATTTCTTTTATCAATGTTGTTTTTCCTGCACCCATTTGTCCTCTAAATAGCCAAATATTCGGAATTTGGGCCGAAATTTCCACAATTTCAAGAGCAATTTGAGGTAAATCTGTAAGGGTGTATGCTGACCAATTTTTCAAAATAATGAAATTACGTTGGAATAGTTTTACGAAGTTAATAAATTTGATTCTTACAAAATCTATTTACCTATATGAAATCATCAAGAAGAGCTTTTTTGCAAAACAGTGCCTTATTTCTAGGGGCAACTGCCATGGGAAGCAGTGCATTTGAGGCATTAGCCTCTAAAAAATCCAAACATTTGGTTGGAGTTCAATTGTATTCCATCCGAGAGGATATGAAAAAAGATCCACTGGGTTCCTTAACCAAATTGGCAGAAATGGGTTATAAATATGTTGAACATGCAAATTACGTAAATCGTAAATTTTATGGATGGTCTGCCCAAGAGTTTAAAAAAGTGTTAGATGATTTGGGTTTAAAGATGCCATCTGGACATACCGTAATGGGTAAGCCACATTGGGATGATGAGAAAAAAGATTTTACAGATCTTTGGAAATATACAGTGGAAGATGCAGCCGTTTTAGGTCAGGAATTAGTAATTAGCCCCTGGTTAGATGCTACCTTACGTACTACAACCTCTGATTTGAAACGATACATGGAAGTATTTAACAAATCGGGAGAATTGTGTAAAAAATCAGGAATGCGATTTGGATACCATAACCACGATTTTGAGTTCTCTCAAAAATTAGATGGTGTCACCGTATTTGATTTAATATTAGACAATACAGATCCTAGCTTGGTTGCTCAGCAATTAGATATCGGTAATATGATCAATGGAGGTGGACAACCTGCAGAAATCTTGAAAAAATATCCGGGTCGATTTATTTCAATGCACGTAAAGGATGAAATTTTGTCTAATGGTGGTCATGAAAAATATGAAAGTACCATCTTAGGTACGGGTATTATCAATGTCAAAGACATGGTAAATTTAGGTTTATCAAAAGGTGGCACACAACATTTAATCATTGAACAAGAAGCATATCAAGGTAAAGCTCCAATGGATAGTGTTAAAGAGGATTTAGCTATCATGAAAAAGTGGGGATATTAATTAAACTTTGACCGTCCTCGGTGTTATCCGCAACCTCCTCCTTCAAAAGGAGGAGGGGCATGAGGAGGTAAAAACATACATTATGAAAAAAATATATTTAGTAGCCTTCTTAGGTCTATCCATTTCAGGTTTCTCACAATCAAAATTAAAACCTGTATTAAGTCAAAAAGCAGATGCATTAAAGTCAAAGGTAATTGCCTGGCGACGTGATTTTCATGAGCATCCTGAACTTGGAAACCAAGAATTCAGGACAGCTGATATTGTAGCAAAGCATTTGAAATCTTTGGGCATTGAGGTACAAGAAAAAGTAGCTTATACAGGAGTGGTTGGAGTTCTAAAGGGAGGTAAACCAGGTCCTGTGGTTGCTTTGCGCGCTGATATGGATGCATTGCCAGTAACAGAGCGGGTCAATATTCCATTTAAATCAACTGTTTCCACTGAGTTTAATGGACAGAAGACAGGTGTAATGCATGCTTGTGGACATGATAGTCATGTGGCAATTTTAATGGCTGTTGCAGAAATTTTAGCTTCTGAAAAGGCCAATTTGGCAGGTACGGTTAAATTTATTTTTCAACCTTCAGAAGAGGGTGTTTACAATTCGAAGGGGGAAACCATCTTATCAGGTGCTGAATTGATGGTAAAAGAAGGTGTATTAGAAAATCCAAAGGTAGATGCAATATTCGGTTTACATATTTCAGCAGGTTCTGAAAATGGAGTTTTAGAATACAAACCTGGTGCGACCATGGCTGCTGTTGACCAACTGGATATTAAAGTGAGAGGTAAGCAAGCACATGGAGCCAATCCTTGGTTGGGCATTGACCCAATTGTCATTTCTTCCCAAATTGTAATGGGTTTGCAAACCATCGTATCAAGAAATGTTAATATCACAGAAGACCCTGCCATCGTAACGGTGGGTGCAATTCATGGTGGAATTCGTCAAAATATCATCCCTGAAAGTGTAAATATGATTGGAACAATCCGTACGTTTGGGGTGGAACAACGAGACTTGGTACATCAAAGAATTAAGGATATTGCAACCAAAATTGCGGATGCAGGAGGAGCCAAAGCCGACGTAACGATAGGTACGGGATATCCCGTAACCTTCAATAATATTCCATTGGTTGATAAAATGTTGCCTACATTGATTGCAATGAATGGGAAAGAGAGAGTTCGACAAATTCCAGCACATACAGGTGCAGAAGATTTTTCATTTTTTCAACAAAAAGTACCAGGATTCTTTTTCTTTTTAGGTGCCCGACCAGCAGACAAAAAATCTGCTTCAGAAGTGGCAGCTCATCATACACCTGATTTTTACTTGGATGAGTCTGAGTTTCAGGTAGGTGTGAAAGCTTTGAGCCATTTGGTGGTTGATTATTTTGAAAAGAAATAACTTACCTTATTTCGGATAAGGATGGTAAAAAAAAAGAGTATCGTATTTTTGTTTAAAAATTGAAATTTATGTCTAAAAATTTTCGTCATGTTTCCTATTTATGGGACGATCAGAAAGCTAAGGGACTTAGCGAGGTAGAACTTTTCATTTATCGTTCTAATATTTTAGGAGCAGATTTAAGAATCACTAATTATGGGGGTGGAAATACATCTGTTAAAATAACTGACCATGATCCTCTAACAGGAGAGCCGACAGAAGTTATGTGGATTAAAGGATCTGGTGGTGATATTGGTACCTTGAAATTGTCTGGTTGTGCAGCTTTGTACATGGATCGATTGCTTAATTTAGAAAAAGTTTATAAAGGAATTCACATGGAGGATCAAATGGTTGAATTGTTCAATCATTGTATTTTTGATTTAAATTCAAAGGCCCCTTCTATAGATACCCCATTGCATGGTTTTTTGCCATTTAAACACATTGATCACCTTCATCCAGATGCAGCAATTGCCATTGCTGCTGCAAAAGATGGAGAGAAAATAACACAAGAATTATTTGAAGGAAAAATTGGATGGGTGCCTTGGCAACGACCTGGTTTCGATCTTGGATTGCAATTGAGGAAATGCCTAACCGATGCAGCTGCTAAAGGTATTCAACTGCGTGGAATCATGTTGGGTTCACATGGTTTATTTACATGGGCTGATAATGCTTATGATTGCTATATTAATACGTTGGAAGTGATTGAAGCTTGTGCTACCTTTATTGAGGAAAAAGAAGGTAAAAACCGACCGGTATTTGGTGGTTCAAAAGTTCAAAGTTTACCTGCCGATCAACGCATCTCTCAGGCCCAAGCACTTGCACCGATTTTAAGAGGTTTGTGTTCTTCCTATCAATCCATGATTGGGCATTTTACAGATGATGAAAGGGTTTTACAATTCGTAAATTCTTCTGATTTGGACGTATTAGCACCTTTAGGGACCTCATGTCCTGATCACTTTTTACGTACAAAAATATCTCCTTTAGTTTTGAATTTTGGGCCCTCTGATGATTTATCTAATGTGGAGGCTGTGAAAGAAAAATTACAACCCTTGTTTGAAGACTATCGTGCCATGTATGCAGATTATTATGAGCAATGTAAGCATGAAAATAGTCCTGCCATAAGAGACCCAAATCCGGTGGTAATATTGTATCCTGGCGTTGGAATGTTCACATTTGCAAAAGATAAACAAACAGCACGCGTTGCCGCTGAATTTTACACAAATGCCATCAATGTAATGAGAGGAGCGGAGGCAATTTCCTCTTACACTTCTTTACCAAAACAGGAGGCTTTCGACATTGAATATTGGTTATTGGAGGAGGCGAAACTGCAAAGAATGCCTAAACCTAAAGCATTATCTGGTCGAGTTGCCTTTGTTACAGGTTCAGGTGGTGGTATTGGAAAGGCAATAGCAAAAAAATTTGCAGAAGAAGGTGCTTGTGTTGTTTTGAATGATAATAACGCAGAACGATTAGAAGAGGCTAAAGCTGAATTTGTTAAATTATTTGGTAAAGACAATGTAGCTGCAGCCATTGCAGATGTTACGGATGCTTCTACGATAGAACAGGCTTTAAATCATGCCTCACTAGCTTTTGGAGGTATAGATTTAATTGTAAATAATGCGGGTATTTCAATTTCGAAACCAATTTTAGAACATACTGAATCCGATTGGAATAAGTTATATGACATTTTAGTGAAAGGACAATATCTAGTGAGTCAAGCCGCAGTACGTGTGATGCGTAAACAAGCAATGGGAGGTGATATTGTGAACATCGTTTCTAAAAATGCTGTAGTGGCAGGTCCTAACAACGTTGGTTATGGCTCTGCAAAAGGTGCGCAAGCTCACATGTCACGATTGCTTTCAGCAGAGTTAGGTCCAGATAAAATCCGTGTCAATATGGTAAATCCAGATGCGGTTATTGCCGATTCCAATATTTGGGCTGGTGGTTGGGCGGAAGGTCGTGCCAAAGCCTATGGTATCACTATAGAAGAATTACCTGCATATTATGCTAAAAGAACTTTGTTGAACGAACGTATTTTGCCTGTTGATATTGCAAACGCATGTTTTGCCTTAGTTGGAGGTTTGTTGAACAAATCAACTGGTAATGCAATCAATGTAGATGGAGGGGTAGCTGCAGGATTTTTACGTTAACCTAAGTAAGAATGAATTTAGATCATTTAATACAAGATTTTAATAATAAAGGGTTGGCAACCCATCAAAAAAGATTTGATTTCATCAAAGAGGATATTCAAATCCCAATTGATTTGATTCAAAAATTGAAAGATTTTCAAATTGCCATTCCTTCTTGGGCTTTAGGCACCGGTGGAACTCGTTTCGGACGTTTTTCAGGAGGAGGAGAGCCAGGTAATTTAGAAGAAAAAATAGCAGATGTTGGTCTGATTCATCGATTGAATAAATCTTCTGGAGCTATTTCTTTACATATTCCTTGGGATATTCCTTCGGATGCCAATGCGATTAAAAAATTAGCTTCAGATCATGGTTTGGCTTTCGACGCGGTTAATTCAAATACTTTTCAAGATCAGGCAAATCAGGACTTAAGTTATAAATTTGGATCTTTGCAGCATACCGACAAGGCTGTTCGCAAACAAGCTATTGACCATAACATAGAAGTTATTAAACATGGAATAGATTTAGGATCAAAATCGATTACTGTTTGGTTATCTGATGGATCTTGTTTTCCTGGACAACTTAACTTTCGACGGGCTTATGAACGTACCGTAGAGAGTTTAAAAGAGATTTATGCTACGTTGCCTTCGGACTGGAAATTGTTTCTTGAATACAAAGCCTATGAACCCAATTTTTACTCTACTACTGTTGGTGATTGGGGACAATCCTATTCGATGGTAAATAAATTAGGGGATAAAGCTTATACTTTAGTAGATCTTGGCCATCATTTACCAAATGCAAACATAGAGCAAATAGTTTCCCTTTTATTGATGGAGGGTAAATTAGGGGGATTTCATTTCAATGATTCGAAATACGGTGATGATGATTTGACAGCCGGTTCTATAAAGCCCTATCAATTGTTTTTAATTTTCAATGAGTTGGTTGACGGAATGGACGCTAAAGGAATGAATCATGCAAAAGATTTAGGTTGGATGATTGATGCATCTCATAATGTGAAAGATCCATTGGAAGACTTATTGCAATCGGTAGAGGCAATTCAAATTGCCTATGCGCAGGCTTTGCTTGTAGACCGTAAGTCCCTAGAAGCGGCAAGAGAAGCTAATGATGTGGTGCGTTGCCAAGAAATTTTACAAAATGTATTTCGTACAGATGTTCGTTCTTTGGTAGCTCAGGCACGCTTAGAATTAGGAGGGGTATTAAATCCAGTTGAATTTTATAGAAGTGCAGAAATAAGAAAACAATTAATTCAACAAAGAGGTTCAAAAACGGTAGCCACAGGATTGTAAAATGAGCAAGATTGATTGTATCGTTATATTTGATATTGGAAAGACCAACAAGAAATTGTTGGTCTTTGACCATCATTACCACATAATCCACGAACAATCTGTTCAATTTCAGGAGATCAAAGATGCAGATGGCTTCCCGACCGAGGATATTTTCCAACTTGAAAATTGGTTGATGAGCACTTTTGACTCTGTTTTGTCTAATCCACATTGGCAAGTGAAAGCCTTGAACTTTTCAGGATATGGAGCTAGTTTGGTCCATATTGATGAAAAGGGAAAAGTGGTGGGGTACCTGAAAAATTATTTAAAACCAGTTCAACAAGAATTATTTGATTTATTTTTTAAGAAATATGGACCGGAAAAAGAATTGGCTCGAATCACATGTTCACCTGTTCTTGGAAGTTTAAATTCTGGTTATCAGGCTTATGAAGAAGTTTATCATCCAAATTGGAAAGACATTCACTCCGTTTTACATTTTCCAAATTATTTAGGTTTTTTGTTTCATGGTGAAAGAGTGGCAGAAATGACCTCGATTGGATGTCATACGATGCTATGGAACTTTGACACAAATTCCTATCATGAATGGGTTCAGAAAGAAACCCTTTTAGATAAACTTCCTCCGATTGAGGCTGGTACATGTACGTTTCCCTACTCAAAACAATCGACTATTCAAGTTGGTTTAGGTTTACATGATTCATCTGCAGCATTAGTGCCCTATTTGAGACAATTTGATGAACCATTTGTTTTAATCTCTACCGGAACATGGTGTATTTCCATGAATCCATTCAATCATGAAGCTTTGACAAGCACTGAATTAGAAAATGATGTCTTAGCTTATATGCAATTGAACGGAAAGCAGGTAAAAGCATCTCGATTATTTGCTGGAAACGAGCATGAAATTGTCGTTAAAAAGTTAATTGCCTATTTCAAGGCAGATCCAAAATTTTATAAATTCGTACCATTCAATCAGCAAACAGCGGAGCTGTTTGAACAAAAATTGTCTTCTGAAAAACAAAAACAAAGGACTTCTCAATTTCTAAAAGGAAGTGATTTTTTGGAAAAAGATTTGAAAAGTTATGCGAGCGTCGAATGGGCATACCAAGATTTTATGACCGATTTAGCCATTCAATTTTTGTACAGTTTGAAATGGGTTTATAAAGGGGAGCCAAACACTAAAATATTAGTCGATGGAGGTTTTAGTAAAAACGATATCTTTATGAAATGTTTGGCATTAGCCTTTCCAGGTTCTCAGGTATTCGGTGCTGAAGTTGCTCAGGCTAGTAGTTTAGGAGCCGCCTTGGCAATACATGAAAGTTGGAATGAAAAGGAAGTACCAACTGATTTAATTCAATTGATTCGTTTTTTAGGATGAAAGTAGCACTATTTATACCTTGTTATATAGACCAATTTTATCCAAATGTAGCAAAGGACTCATTGGAACTATTAGAGAAATTGGGATGTGAAGTAGAAGTTCCTTTAGGACAAACCTGTTGTGGACAACCCATGGCAAATTCTGGTTTTTCACATATTACCAAAGGTTCTGACCTTCATTTTGAAAATCTATTTAAAGAGGCTGACTATATAGTGGGACCATCAGGTAGTTGTATTTTGCATGTAAAGGAGCATCACCCAAATGCTAAAATTCGTAATTCAGTATATGAAATTTGTGAATTTTTAGTGGATATTTTGAAAATTAAAAATTTGCCAAGTAAATTTCCTTATAAAGTTGGTCTGCATCAAAGTTGTCATGGCCAGCGAGGATTAGGACTTTCATCTATGTCGGAACGCAATGAACCTTATTTTTCGAAGATAGGAACACTTTTGAATATGGTGGAAGGTTTAACTTGGGAATTGCCAGCCAAAGCGGATGAATGTTGCGGTTTTGGTGGAACCTTTTGTGTTACCGAAGAGGCTGTTTCTGTTAAAATGGGTCAAGATCGTGTGGAAGAGCATGAACAAAATGAAGTATCCTATATTGTTGGGGCAGATACATCTTGTTTAATGCATTTAGGTGGAATTTTAAAAAGAAAGGGTTCTAAAATAGAAGTAAAACACATTGTTGAAATATTAAATCATGTCTAATCATTCAGCTTCTGCAGCGGTTTTTATTGAAGATAGAGAACGTACCGATTGGCACAACGAAACTCTTTGGTGGGTTCGCTCTAAGCGTGATAAGGCTTCAAAAGCAATTGATGATTGGGAAAATTTGCGTGAGCAGGCATCTCAAATAAAGAATTATACCTTAGATCATTTGGGAGAATTATTGGTTCAATTTGAACAAAACGCCCTAAAAAATGGAATCAAGGTACATTGGGCCGCAGATGCTCTAGAGCATAATAAAATTGTTCATTCCATTATTCAACAAAAAGGAGTAAAACAATTGGTAAAAAGTAAGTCGATGCTTACAGAAGAATGCCATTTGAATGAATACCTTGAAAAGCAAGGGATTGATGTTGTGGATACCGATTTGGGAGAAAGAATTGTTCAATTTAGGAAAGAGGCACCAAGCCATATTGTCTTACCTGCTATCCATTTAAAAAAAGAAGATGTAGGGGAAACTTTTCATGAACATTTAGGAACCCCCAAAGGAAATAAAGACCCTCAATTTTTAACCGAAGCTGCTCGCCAGCATTTACGCGAAAAATTTCTTCAGTCAAAAGTTGCTATCACGGGGGTTAATTTTGCAATTGCTGAAACGGGCGAATTTGTTGTTTGTACCAATGAAGGCAATGCAGATATGGGTGCTCATTTGGCCGAAGTTCATATTGCTTGTATGGGATTGGAAAAAATAATACCTTATCGCAATGATTTAGGTGTTTTTTTGCGTTTATTGGCTCGTTCGGCAACTGGACAATTGATCACAACTTATTCCAGTCATTTTAAAAGTCCAAGATTAGGACAAGAATTGCACATTATTTTAGTGGATAATGGCCGTACGCGTCAATTGGCCCGTCCAGAATTCAGAAATTCATTAAAATGTATTCGATGTGCAGCTTGTTTCAATACCTGTCCAGTGTATCGTCGTTCGGGAGGACATAGTTATCATCAGGCAGTAGCTGGACCTATTGGCTCTATTTTAGCGCCTAATTTTGATATGAAGGCAAATGCCGATTTGCCATTTGCCAGTACCCTGTGTGGAAGTTGTTCGAATGTTTGTCCAGTAAAAATTAACATTGATCAACAACTTTGGCTGTGGCGTCAGGAAATTACAAAAGAAGGTTTAGCACCTAAAGGTAAACAATTGGGGATGAAGGGTATGGCATATGTATTTTCAAATCCATTCCTTTTTAGTTTGGTGGGAAAAGTAGCTAGGTGGACAATGAATCATTTACCTGGCTTAGTAAAAAATAAAATGAACGTTTGGTATTGGCAAAGAGAAATGCCAGAAGCACCAAAACAAAGTTTTCAAGAATGGTACGCAGGGAGAAGTAAGAATAAATAGGTATGGACAGTAGAGAATCAATTTTAGAAAAAATAAATGCCCTTTCGCCCTTAGGAAACAAATATCCAGGGGTTTTCAAGTCGTCTGAAACCGAATTGGCTAATCATTTAGATGAATTTCAAAATTCTTTGGCTGTTGTTGGAGCCATTAGTAAAGTTGTTTCTAGAGATAATATTGATGAAGCAATTCAAGAAATTCATCCTGGAAAATTTGTTTATACCTCTAGTAAAGTGTTAGAAAATGGATTGGCTTTGTCGGATGTGGATGTTTTATTGATTAAAGGTAAGTTAGGAGTTGCAGAAAATGGTGCCATTTGGATTGCAGAAGATGAATTACCACATCGGGTTGCACCTTTTATTTGTCAGCATTTAGTTATTCAACTATCTGCTGAAAATTTGGTTGGAAATATGCATTCTGCTTATGAGGTGTTAGGGGAAAACACTACAGGTTTTGGACTCTTTTTAGCAGGCCCTTCTAAAACTGCAGATATTGAACAATCTTTAGTCATTGGTGCACATGGAGCCAGAAGTTTGGCAGTTCTTATTTCAAATATTGATAATTATCAGTAAAGTAAAATTGACAATCCATTCAATTAATATTACTTTTAAGGATAAAGTCAATTAGTATGAAAAAGTTATTATTCATCTTCGTAACCATAATGGCATTTGCTTGTGGAAAGTCGACAGATAAACAAGCGGAATCAATAGCAGCACCCACCCAAGTATTGGATGATTTGTTGAGTTTACAAAATGTTGATGGTTTGATTCAGAAATTTGGTAAAGAAAATATAATAGAAGATACGGCTATTGTGATGTCGGATGATACGCTGAGGGGTAGTATTTTGTTTCCAAATACAGACCAGATGGTTTATATTTTTTATCATCAGGGACAAATATCGGATGTGAGTATTCAAGGAAATGCTTCTAAATGGATTACTAAAAGTGGTTTGTATTTAGGTTTGCCATTAAGGGAAGTTGAAAAATTAAATGCTAAAAATTTCACCATTTCAGGTTTTAATTGGGCTCATGGTGGTACGGTTGTAAGCTGGGAAGGCGGTAAGTTAGGTGGCGATAAATTAAGTCACGTGGTTCGTTTTTCAAATGCATCCAATCAACATAAAGGGATAGGCGATCAAGATTATTTAAAAATTTCCGGAGAGGCAGAATTTGATGTACGCCACCCTGCAATACAAGCCCTAAATCCGACTTTAGATTATTTATCCATCGTTTTGCCTTACGTTCCAGAAAAAGAAGAGGGTATCCAAATGGGTAAAACAATTTCTAAATCGCAAATACCTTCAAAATAATTTAAACAATTACATTGATTAATTGACCTTCTTGGTAGCTATCGAGAATTTTCTGAATTATTTCTGCAATTCTTACTCTTGCTTCAAAACTAATCCATGCATTGTGCGGTGTAATCCATGTATTTTTTGCACTTAACAATGGATTTGTAGGTTGAGGTGGTTCGATTTCCAATACATCTAAAAGAGCTCCAGCTATCATTTCTTCGTTCAATGCATTTGCTAGATCTTGTGTTTGAATTAAGCCCCCTCTTGAGGTATTGATAAGAACAAGATTTTTTTTGGCATGCGCCAAAAATTCTTTATTTATAAGTTGATTGGTTTGAGCATTTAATGGACAATGCAAACTAATAAAATCCGATTGCTTTGCCAGTGTTTGCACGTCAACAAATTTTGCATCCGTAAGTCCCAAATCTCTTGTATGATGATAAATGATTTTCATGCCTAAACTCTGGCACATATTAGCAAAGGCTTTACCAATAGATCCCATCCCAATAATTCCCATAGTTTTACCTTGAAGTTCAATTAATGGTTTCTTTTGATAAGAGAAATCTTTACATTTTACCCATTCTCCGGCTTGAACAGATTGTGCATGAGTTTCTACAGCATTGCTGTAATTTAATAACAGAGCTAAGGCATGTTGAGCAACTGAAAATGTACCATAATTTGGGACATTACATACGCGTATACCCTTGGTTTGGCAATACAAAATATCTACACAATTATATCCAGTTGCTGAAACAATGATTAGTTTCAAATCTGTTAAATTGGTTAAATTTGCCTTATTTAAAATAAATTTATTGGTGATTAAAACTTCTGAATGAAGTAAGGTGGAAGGTATATTTTCACTTTCCATTCGGTCATAATAAATAACCTCTCCAAAGGAATCGAAGGTTTTTCGATCAATATCGGATTGAAACAATGTAAATCCATCTAAAATACCAATTTTCATGCTTTTAATTTGGGATTATTGTGATGTCTATCCGCATCTCTAATACTTTTCTTTTCTAAATTTCGACGGAAGGAGTCTTCCAAATCGACACCAGTTTGATTTGCTAAGCAGATCAAAACAAATAACACATCCGCCATTTCGTCTCCAAGATTTTTCGATTTATCGGATTCTTTTTCTGATTGTTCGCCATATCTTCTTGCAATAATTCTTGCCACTTCACCAACCTCTTCTGTCAGCATGGCCATATTGGTTAATTCATTAAAATAGCGAACGCCTACTGTTTCGATCCAGTTGTCTACTAACTTTTGTGCTTCTTTTATTTCCATCATTAAGGCCTTTTTGAATCAATGATAATTGTTACCGGTCCGTCGTTTGTGAAGGATATTTGCATGTCTGCTCCAAATTTTCCAGTTTGTATTTTTTTGCCTAATTTTTCTTCCAAGATTTTGATCATTTCCTCATACAATGGAATGGCTTTATCTGGGCGAGCGGCTTCTGTAAAACTTGGTCTATTACCTTTTTTTGTGTTGGCAAATAGAGTAAATTGGGAAACCAATAAAATATTTCCTCTTACCTGTTGCAGGTCCAAATTCATTTTTCCCTCTTCATCAGAAAATATTCGGAGCCCTGCAATTTTTTGTGCTAAATAGGCTACATCTTCTAATTCATCGGATTCATGTATTCCCAAAAGCACTAAAAAACCAGTTTGAATCTGCGAATAGATTTGTTTTTCAATTCGAAGCGTTGCTTCATTAACCCGCTGAATGACGGCAATCATAGTAATAAATAGACGATTAAAAAATAAACGCCATAGCCTAGAATATCATTTGTGGTGGTAATAAACGGTCCACTTGCTACAGCAGGATTAATTTTTAATTGATTTAAAGCCAATGGAGTCAAGGTGCCCATTAGGGAGGCCAACATAACCACTGCAAAAAGGGATATAGCAACTGTTAGAGATAACATGGTATCACCATTATCCACTAATAAAGAGCATCCGAAGGAAAAACAACCAGCAATGAGGGCATTTATGAGTGCTACTACGATAACTTTTTGAAGTCGTTTCCAAAGGGTTGTATTTAAACCACTTTTATCAGCTAAAGATTGCACAATTAAAGAAGAAGATTGTATACCAACATTTCCTCCTGTAGATCCAATTAAAGGAATAAAGGCTGAAATTGCTGGCATCAAGGCAATGCTATTATCAAATTGTTCAATTAATTTGGCAGCTAAAAAACTACCTACCATGCCACCAATAAGCCAAGGTAAACGGGAACGGACTAAAAGCCATATAGAGTCATCCTCCTCAACGTCCTCTGAGATACCCGCCATTACTTGAATATCCTCTTGTGCAGATTCAGTAATGAAATCGACCACGTCGTCGATGGTAATTCTTCCTAATAACCGACCTTGGATATTGACAACCGGAATTGCCTCTAGGTCGTATTTTTGCATGATATCAGCAACTTCTTCACCCGACATATAGGTGGGTACCGACACAATCTCATCTGAATCAAAAACGTCCTGAATTTTGGATCCTCTTTTAGCAAGAATAATTTTTTTCAAGGATACGGTCCCAAGGAGCAAACCATCATCATCTACAACATATACAGAATAAACTTTTTCAACTTCTTCTGCTTGTCTACGAATTTCCTCTACACACTCGGTGACGGTTTGTTTAACGTTGATTTTAATTAACTCTTTTTGCATTAAACCACCTGCACAATCTTCATCATAATGCATCAAATCGATGATATATCGGGCTTGTACGCGGTCTTTCAACAGAGCAATCACTTCTTCCCGGATACGAACGGGTTGCTCATTCAAAATATCGACTGCATCATCCGAATCAATTTCATTGATATACACTGCAATTTCTTTCGAAGTGAAGTTTTTCAGAAATTTGATACGATCATCTGAGTCTAAGGCAGAAATAATTTCAGCCGCTACTTTGATTTCAAGTAGCTGAACCAAGTATTTTGATTCTTGGCCATTTAATTCGTATAAAATATTGGTAATATCTGCAGGAAAAAGCTCCTCAATTTTAGCTAGAATAGCTTCTTTCGAATCAGTTTCTATGAAGGAACGGATTTCTTCAATAAACTCTTTCGTAAGTTCAAAAGGTAGGTGTTGAGGGTTTACTACTTCCATGCCAGTTGAAAAAGGTTTTGAGAATTTTAAGCAATATACTAAAATTATCCCTTATTTTTTTGTTTTATTTTCCTGGGCATTGTTACCTGGTTCATAAAAGAAAGGTTTATTTGGAAGTTCAGGTAGGTAATTTTGTTCTACCCAATTAGTAGGAAAATCATGTGGGTATTGATAGCCAGCACCGTAATTTAAATCCTTCATGAGTTTGGTTGGTGCATTGCGTAGATGCAAAGGTACGGGTAAATTTCCCGTCTCTTGAACAAACGCCATAGCCTTATTGATGGCTTTATAAGCAGAATTGCTTTTTGGGGAATTCGCTAAATATATAACAGTTTCTGCCAAAATAATTCTGGATTCTGGATTACCAATGACACGACAGGCTTCAAAGCAGGATTGAGCTAACAATAAGGCATTTGGGTTGGCCAAACCAATGTCTTCTGCTGCCAATATGAGGAGGCGACGTGCAATAAATTCCAAGGATTCACCACCTGAAAGCATACGAGCTAACCAATAAATACCTGCATCAGCATCAGACCCTCGGATTGATTTGATGAAAGCTGAAATAATATCGTAATGTTGTTCTCCATCTTTATCATAATTAGCAAGGTTTTTTTGCAATCTTTCTGTGACCAACTCGTTGCTTATATTTAATTCAGGTTGGCTATCAGAACTGATTAGTAATTCAAATAAATTAAATAATTTTCTCCCATCACCACCTGAAAAATGGAGGAGTGCATCTACTTCGATTAAGTTAATTTTTTTTGATCTACACACCGAATCTGTTGCAATTGCCTTTTCCAACATTTCAATTAAATCATCCTTGCCCAAAGCCTCAAGTGTATAAACTTGACATCTGGAAAGAAGTGCAGAAATTACTTCAAAAGAAGGGTTTTCAGTGGTTGCTCCAATGAGGGTTACTACGCCTTTTTCTACGGCACTTAGCAAAGAATCTTGTTGGGATTTTGAGAATCGATGGATCTCATCAATGAATAGGATAGGAGAAGGTGAGTCAAATAATTTTTGTCGCTTGGCGGTTTCTATGACCTCCCTTACTTCCTTTACTCCTGATTGAATGGCAGAAAGGGTAAAAAAAGGCCTACCTAATTTCTTAGCCATTAAAACTGCCAAAGTGGTTTTTCCAACTCCCGGAGGTCCCCATAAAATACATGAAGGTAAGTGGCCAAGTTCCAATGCCTTTCTCAAAGGACTTCCTAAACCCATCAACTGTTTTTGTCCGATGTAGTCGTCTAGCTCTTTGGGCCGCATTCTTTCTGCAAGAGGAAGCATTGAAGTTGAAAGTTGAAAGTGGAAAGTTGAAAGTTCAAAAATATAATTTAATTTTCAAAATTATCACACTCAACACTCAACTCTCAACTCTCAACTCTCAACTTTCAACTCTCCACTTTCAACTCACAAATCACACATCCCCCTCCATTGGTCTCACTAAAATCTCTTCGATAACAGTAGAGGGACCAAGGTCATAAGTTGAATAGATTGTTTTGGCTAGTTCATCTGCATCAATAAATCGATCTTTGGGAAGAGGAACACCAGCCCAAGAATTGGTGAGAGTAGCACCAGGTAAGATAGATGTAACTTTTATTTTATGTTCTTTAAGTTCTTCTCTTAAAACTTTTGAGAATCCAAGTAGAGCAAACTTACTTATACAATAAGAACCTCCGTTGATATAAGGTACGATGGAGGCCACTGAACACATGTTAAAAATATGACCTGATCCTTTTGGGATGTTAGGTAAAAGTGCTCTCGTAAGGTGATAAGCAGAATATAAATTAGTTTCAATTTGTCTTTCTAAAAGACCATCTTCTTCGGATTGGATTTGTCCAGGTTCAAAATAGCCAGCATTATTGATTAAAACATCAATGTGTTTGCATTTGTCTAAAATCCAGGATGCAAATTGTAAAACTTGTTCTTTTTTACTAACATCTGCCTGAAAGGTATGTACATTTTTTCCATTTTCTAGATTGGAAAGGGCGTCAAGCCCTTTTTGATTTCTAGCACATGTAAAGACTGTAAATCCTTTGTGAAGAAAAAATTTAACCAATGAAAATCCAATTCCTTGGCTACCACCGCTTATTACTACCGTTTTGTTCATTATCTTTGTGAAAGTTCCTTATGAAATGTCAAATTTAGGTAAATATTTAATCTTCCTGAGCACCTTATTCAAGAATAGGGAAAAATTTAGGGTATACGTAAATTTGGTATTCACGGAATGCATAGATATTGGTATCAGTTCTTTGTTGATTGTAGCCATTGTTTCTACCTTTTTAGGAGCCGTAACCTGCGTGCAAACTGCTGCCAACATGGATAATCCATTTGTGCCCTAATACATTATTTCATTGATTGTACGCGATTCCACCATATTCGAGATGGGTCCAACCATAACATGTGTGGTACTAAGTGGTAAAGTAGGTTCCAACATTGCCGGGCAACTTGGTACCATGCGAATTACCGAACAAATTGATGCGTTGGAGGTAATGGGGATCAATTCAAGTTCATATTTGGTGTTACCCAAAGTGATAGCTGCTATGTTGACTTTCCCGATGCTTGTAACCATCGCCTGTTTTTTAGCAATTTTAGGTGGTTACATGGCAGGTTGGTTAACAGGTGCCATTACTCCACAAGAATATATTCATGGTTTGCAATTTATGTTCAAAGGCAATTATGTATTTTTTGCATTGACTAAATCTGTTGTTTTCGCCTTTTTAGTAACTACGATTTCATCTTACCAAGGATTTTTTACCAAAGGTGGAGCTTATGAAGTGGGTAAAGCAAGTACAGCTGCTGTAACCAATGCTTGTATTGCAATTTTAATTGCAGATTATTTATTAGCCCAATTATTAGTTGGGTAATTTGTATGTATCATTTATTTGTAAAACCGTTTTTATTTCTTTTTCAACCAGAAAAAGCACATTATTTGGCAGCAGATGCCATTAAGTTTCTTATGAAATTGCCTGGAATTAAATCATTATTTCGGGCAATGTATGTCATCAAAGACAAGCGATTAGAACGAGAAGTTTTTGGAATTAAATTTCCAAACCCGGTGGGTTTGGCTGCGGGTTTCGATAAAAATGCTCTTCTCATTGATGAATTTTCCAACTTAGGTTTCGGTTTTATTGAAATAGGAACAGTGACTCCTAAGCCACAAGAAGGAAATCCTAAACCTCGATTATTTCGTTTATTAGAAGATGAAGCGATTATCAATCGAATGGGATTTAATAATGATGGATTGGTTGTGGTGAAGGAACGGTTAATGAAAAGAAAATCGAATATTATTGTTGGTGGAAATTTAGGTAAGAATAAAATTACTCCCAATGAAGATGCCGATGAGGACTATAAAAAAGGATTTGAGTCATTGTTTGAAGTGGTAGATTATTTTGTGGTCAATGTAAGTTCACCTAATACCCCCAATCTTCGTGCTCTTCAAGAAAAAGAACCACTTAAGCAATTATTGAGTAGTCTTCAGGCATTAAACAATTTGAAACACATTCAAAAGCCTATTTTATTGAAAATTGCACCAGATTTAAGCAATGAGCAGTTGGATGATGTAATTGACATTGTTTTGGAAACAAAAATTGCTGGTGTAATTGCCACCAATACAACTTTGAGTAGGGCCCGTTTAAAATCTTCTGATGAATTAATCAATGAAGCGGGTGGTTTGAGCGGTAAACCACTTAAGGATAGATCAACAGAGGTAATATCCTATCTGTTCCAAAAATCAGCGGGTCAATTTCCGATTATTGGTGTAGGAGGAATTTATTCTGCTGAAGATGCATTGGAGAAAATCGCTGCAGGTGCAAGCTTGGTTCAGGTTTACAGTGGATTTATCTATGAAGGACCGGGATTAATAAAGAAAATCAACCAAGGTATTTTGAAAAATGCCTAAATGCGGTTGCTTATATTTTATGATTTTTGTAATTTAAAGTTTTATAATTCGCTGAACTTACATGGCAAAAAAGATTACTGGTTCGCCTTCTACCTTAGCATTGAATTTTGAACAGGAGAATAAAGGAAATCAAGAATCGAATTCAAATTCGAATTCAGGAAGAATTCGGTATCTGTTTGGGGCTTTCTTAGGATTAATTGGATTACTTTTAGCCAGTGCGTTTATTTCAAGTTTATTTCATGGGGTTGCCGATCAAAGTGAGGTTGATCAATCGGTTTTGAAGGTAATTGAAGGTTCTGATATTCCAGTTCAAAATGTAGCTGGTATTTTTGGTGCACGAGTAGCTCATTTCTTTTTGTTTAGAACATTTGGAGTATCTTCTTTTTTGTTAGTGCCATTGTTTTTCTTATCGGCACTCAAATTGACTAACAGAAGAGAGATTATCAATTTAAACACATTAACCTGGCAGGTGCTATTTTACATCCCATGGTTTAGTGTAATTGCAGGTTTTTTAGTTTATCAATTTGATTTACCTCATTCAATAGGTGGTGGATTTGGATATTTTATCAATGAAAAACTGCAGCAAATGATTGGCTATTTATCCATATTTGCTTCCATTTTTGTTGGACTTGTGTTTATAATTTTATTCTATCAATTGAATCCAGTTCCGAAGAAAAGGGTTAAATCTTCACCTAATCAAGCAGTTTTAGATGAAATAGATGCTGAATTTGAAGATTCTGATGAACCCGTGCTTAGAGAAGATTCAGAGGATGAGGAGAATTTTAGGCCCCATTTACCCCCTGAAATTACAAAAGAAGATCCAATAGATTTACCAATTTCTGACGCTACTCCAACATTGGATGCAATCGATCCCATCAATGAATCAATCGCTGAAATTGAGGATATACCTGAAGAAGACTTAGATTTTTCGGTAACAGTCGCTGAGGTAAAAGATGATGCAGAGGGGGCTATTGTAGAGCCAATGGATGAAATTGAAGCCAAGGCAAATGATATTCTGGCCCAATTAGGACCCTATGATCCATTTGCTGACCTACCAAAATATCGCTTTCCAAGTATTGATTTATTAAAAGAATACGATCAGAAAGCCAGTGCTTCCCAAGTTACCAAAGACGAATTAATTGAGAATAAAGAACGAATTGTTGAGACACTCAACAATTATGGAATTGGCATTCAAAAGATTGAAGCGACTATTGGGCCAACAGTAACTTTATACGAAATTGTTCCAAAGGCGGGTGTGCGTGTAAGTAAAATTACCAGTTTAGAGGATGATTTAGCCTTGTCCTTATCTGCCATGGGAGTTCGTATCATTGGTCAAATGCCTGGTAGAGGGACCATTGGTATTGAAGTGGCCAATAAAAATCGTGAAATGGTGCCAGTTCGTGCAGTTATTGGTTCTGAAAAATTCCAAAAGTGTAATTTTGATTTACCAATTACACTTGGTAAGACCATTTCAAACGAAATATTTGTAGCTGATTTAGCAAAAATGCCTCACTTGTTAATGGCTGGTGCTACAGGTCAAGGTAAATCAGTTGGTTTGAACATGATTTTAGCCTCATTGGTATATAAAAAGCATCCAGCAACGCTAAAGTTTGTTTTAGTGGACCCTAAAAAAGTAGAATTATCCTTGTTTAATAAACTGGAGCGTCATTTTTTAGCTTGTTTACCAGATGCGGAGGAGGCCATTATTACCGATACTAAAAAGGTTGTCAATACCTTGAATTCTCTTTGTAAGGAGATGGATTTACGTTACGACAAATTAAAAGACGCTGGTTGTAGAAATATAAAAGAATACAATCAAAAATTCATTAATCGTCGTCTCGATCCTAACAAGCATAGTTTCTTGCCATACATTGTTTTGGTAATTGATGAGTTGGCAGATTTGATGTTAACTGCAGGAAAAGAGGTAGAGCATCCGATTGCTCGTTTGGCACAACTAGCTCGCGCAATTGGAATTCACCTAGTAGTTGCTACTCAGCGACCTTCTGTTAATGTTATTACAGGTACGATTAAAGCAAATTTCCCTGCTCGATTATCTTTTAAAGTTATGTCAAAAATCGACTCTAGAACGATTTTAGATGCTGGTGGAGCTGATCAATTAGTAGGCATGGGAGATATGTTATTATCTATGGGATCTGAGTTGATACGTTTGCAATGTGCTTTTGTGGATACCCCTGAGGTAGAGGCCATTTGTGATTATGTTGGGAATCAACAAGGATATCAATCTGCCTATTTATTGCCAGAATCAGAAGCAGAAGAAACGGGTGGACAGGAAAGAGGTGATTTTGATCCTGCAAATAGGGATCAATATTTTGATGAAGCAGCGCGTTTAATTGTTATGCACCAACAGGGAAGTACTAGTTTAATTCAGCGCAAATTAAAATTAGGATACAATCGTGCTGGTAGATTGATTGATCAATTAGAAGCAGCTGGAATCGTTGGACCTTTTGGTGGTTCCAAAGCCCGTGATGTACTTGTTCGTGATGAATCAGAATTAGAAGAATTATTAAAAAACTTATAAAACATGAAAATCATTTTATCCTTTATTATAGTCTTAACCATTAGTTTTCAACTAAGTGCGCAAAACAAGGCTCAAAGTTATATTGATAACATGCAAAAGAAGTTTAAATCTTTTAATGCCTTCTCTGCAAACTTTACCTATTCCAATGATGGAGGAAATTCCATGAGTGGTTCAATTACAGTTAAGGGTAATAAGTTTCGTTTAAAAACTTCTGGTCAAGAAATTTTTAACAATGGAAAAGAAGTTGCTACTTATATCAAGGAAATTAACGAGGTAAATATTTCAAACTTTGATCCTGCAGAAGGTGATTTAAGTCCAGCTAAGATTTATTCTTTTGATAAAAAAGCATATAAAGCAAATTTAGTTTCAGAGGTAGGTAATTTGGCAATTGTAGAATTAACTCCAACTGCTAAAAATGGTCAAGTTCAGAAGATTACATTGCGTTTAGATAAAACTTCTAATGAGGTAAAGGAATGGACAATTCAGAATAAAAATGGTAAAAAGCAAAACTTTAAGGTTACTAAATTGAATTCAAAAATTTCAGCAGAGGATAAGACCTTTAATTTTGATAAAAAGCTTTTTCCTGGAGTAGAAATTAACGATTTACGTTAATATTATTCCAAATAATAGATTGTTGATTTTTCGTCTGTCAAAAACCACTTACCATTCCTTTTTTGTAAGATTAGATTTCTATCTGCGAATTGACCTTTGTATAGATTATTCTTTATTTTTTTAAGGATACTATGTCCTTCTTTACAAAATAATTCTGATTTTTGTTTATCTCTGCTGAAAAGAATCCCGGCTGAATAAGATTTGTCTTTGTTCAATAGTTGTGTCTTTAATTCAAACGGACGAATGCATTTTGAAAGTAACATAGACCATTGGTAACCAGCGCCAATCAAACAGCCCTGAGCGTCTTTTTGTCCTCCCACGCTAGATTGTCCTAACAACTGAATGGAAAAAGTAGTAAGGGCAAAGAAAAGGTATTTATTCATAAATAAATGAGCCTCTTCCTTTCTTATTGAATAGATTTAGCAATAGATAATAATTCTTGAGCTCCTCCTCTTGGAAGTCCTAATACTTTCTTTTTTACTTTGCCGTCACTGTCTAAAAAGAAAATAGTTGGATAGCCATCTAATGGATACATATTGGCTAATTGAATTCCCTCACCGGCTTCCATGTCAACTCCAATCGATACAAATTTTTTGTTGATAAATTCTCCTAATTCTTTGTTTGGGAATACTTTGGTTTTTAATACTTTACAAGGCCCGCACCAGGTAGTGTAGGCATCAAACATAACCATTTTATTTTCTTTTTTTGCCTTGGCTAAAGCTTGCTTGAAGCTGCCTTCAAAAAAAGATACACCTTTGCTTGCATCCTGTGCAATGGAAGAAAAGGCAATAGAAAATAGGGCTAGGAAAAGTATTTTTTTCATAAAAATTAGTTGTATGAATTTAACATTACTGGCATTACAAGTAATAAAATATCTTCATTTTCATCTTGATCAGATGGGATGATTAAACCTGCTTTATTAGGTTCACTTAGTTTTAAATCAACAAATTTCGCACTTAGGTTTCCTAATAATTCAGAGATTAATTTGGCATTGAATCCAATTTCCATGTCATTTCCTTTGTATTCACATGAAAGGACTTCATTGGCTTCGTTTGAATAATCCAAATCCTCTGCTGATAGAGTCAGCTTATTCGAAGTGATTTTTAAACGTATTTGATGAGTTGTTTTATTGGAATAAATAGAAATACGTTTTACGGAACTTAAAAACTCCAAACGATTAATGGTAACGATATTTTCATTTTGTTTAGGGATTGCATTTTCATATTCTGGGAAACGCTCATCAATGATTCGGCAGATTAATTGAATGCTTTGAAAGCTAAAGAAAGCATTGGATTGACTGAATTCGACTACAACATTGCTATCATCTGCAGGTAATGTAGATTTTAATAAAGCCAAAGCTTTTTTAGGAAGGATTAATGAGCTTGACTGGCTCGTTTGAATATCTGTTCTTCTATAGCGAACTAAACGATGTCCATCTGTTGCAACAAAATTAGTATGCTCCGGATTCATTTGAATCAAAACCCCCGTCATTGCTGGACGCATGTCATCATTTGAAACAGCTAATAAAGTATTTGCAATTGCTTCTCCTAATACCAAAGCGGAAACATCAATGGATTGATTTTTACTTACTTCTGGAATTTTAGGAAAGTCGATTGGGTTTTCGCCACTTAATTTGAAACGTCCATTTTTAGTCGAAATTTCAGCGCCAAAAGTGCCTTGGTCTGCCGAAATAGTTACGGGTTGTTCTGGTAAACTTCTTAATGTTTCTAAAAGCAATTTTGCAGGCAAAGCAATTGAACCGTTTTCAGAGCCTTCTACATCCAATGAAGTAGTCATAACTGTCTGTAGATCTGATGCAGTTAGTTTTAATTGATTACCTTCTAACTCTACCAAAATATTTTCAAGAATTGGTAAAATAGGATTGCTAGCAACCACCCCGTTAATAGCAGAAAGTTGTTTTAATAAAATGTTTGAGGCTACTAAGAATTTCATTCTAATCTTTGGCGTTTATTGTTAAATGCAAAAATTGCTTAATTTTTAATTTAATCTTGAAGTTAAAATATTTTGGTGTTTCTTCCAAAGTTTATCCTTGGTATTTCTGCTTTCTATAAAAGATTACCAAGAAGCCAATCGAAATAGCAAAAAGAATCGGAAATGAAAGGTTAATACTTTGCCAAAAGCTTCTTTCTTCCTTTATTTTCCCTTTGTCTAATGGTCTCAACTTTACATCTTTATTCCTTGCCAATAGGCTTTGTTGCTCGTCCAATAAATAGGAAAAAGCGTTCATTATAAAATCTTTATTGGCAAATGTATGTTGCGAAAAAATGTCATATCCTAAGGGTAGGGGTTGATGAGATTTTGGGTCTAACTCATTCAATGCGATTTCAGAATCTCCAATTAAAATAAAGGCACCTTTTTTAGTTGATTTTTCTTTGAAATAAGTTTTTAAGGAATCATTTGGAATGGGTCTATTGGTATAAATAGAATGAAAATAACCGTGATTTAACAGTGCGGCAATTTTTGGTCCGGCTGTAAAATTTTGAGGATCAAATTCTTTTCCAGAAGCAGCAAATGGAAGGGTAGCTGGCGACTTCTGGATTTGGGTATAGGATCCACTATTTAATAAAACAGTTTTTACAAGATTGACAGCAGGAAAGGTGTCTATACTGGAAGCAAATTTACTATAAACAGCATCGAGATTTCTACTGATTGGATTTGCATGATTACCTTCAAATAATGGAAATGCAGGCCAAGGCATCAATTGCATATTTGGTTTGTCTCCAAAATTCCCAACAATTAATGGAATGGCACCACATAGTTGGGCATCTTTTATGATGTTGTTATTTAGGCGGACTCCACTTCTAAAAAACAATTCCTCTAATCCACTTTCTGATGGTGTAAATACGATACCTTGGTTTTGTATCGTATCTACTTTACATCCATCCATTAAAAAGACTGCTTTACCTCCATTTACTAAAAATTGATCTATTTTGAATAAATCTTTGCTTTCAATGGTTTTACTAGGCTGAATTAAACATATAGCATCTAATCCGTCAAGTGTCATGGATCTTCCTAAATCAACAGGGAATAAATCATATTTCTTTTTCATGGAACGAATAAGGTCCATTTGTTTGGCAGCAGGAACCTTACTGTAATCTAAAAGAAATCCTATTTTTTTTCTTTCCTTTTTTTGGCTTAATTGAATAGCTTGAATGATTTCATATTCTAGTCCTTCAATGCTTTGATTTAGAATTTCTTGCGAATTACTTAATTTGTTTCCTTTTAGTAATAATGCACCAATTGCTTTATTTTCATATTCAATGACTATTCCAGGAAATACCATCAATTGGGTTTGTTTTCCATTTTCATTATTAACCACATTGGTCGGTGGAATTCCTAGCGAATCGAGATAAAAAGCTAACTTTTGACGTTCTTGTTCATTGGGAAAATCTTTATAAACATGAATTTGCTGGATATTAAAAGATACTTTGCTTCTATCTTTTAGCTCATCTAAAGTAGTGAGTAGTGCTTTGT
>JACCDK010468252.1_pt1 | contig 26478 bp, 26 predicted proteins | sample 7445871 | NCBI WGS metagenome assembly JACCDK01 (sample SAMN15323436, study PRJNA562643) | freshwater metagenome | isolation source: river surface water | place: USA:Blue River Watershed | collected 2017-08-15 | reverse complement strand
CTGCGGTACCGCAATCGGATATGGAACGCACTTGGAACTGTGGTATCGGAATGTCTGCGATTGTGGATCCGGCGGTAGGGGATTTAGTTATTCGCTCGCTCGCTGCGCGAGGCATGAAAGCTTGGATTGCTGGGCATTCAATACGCAGGAAGATTGCGTGAATTTTTTAAAGGGACTTTCGGTTTCTAACAAAAATGCTTATGGTCTTTTGGCCAGTCAGGATTACAAACGAGTGCAAGTATTGGCAAATGGCAATGTTTCAGAAAGAGATGTGAAGGGATATTGAAGGATAGGTGGAAATATAACCTGTAGGTTCAAATGGGTTGAACCATTTTGATTGGGCTCTGGGGACAAATTAATTTAAGAATTGAAGGTATGTTGAAAAAAGCGATGTTGCTATTCGTAGCTTTGGGAATAACGATTTTGGGATATTCCCAAATTTGGACAAACAAATATGTTAGCCATCGTATATCCAAAGTGTCTGATGGTGTTTACAGCATCATGGGCACAGGTGGTATTCACTATTTGTATCGGCGAACAGAGAAAAAGAATGATCCTGAATTTAATGCCAAGGTGCAATCTTGGCTCGATCAAGTTTCTCTTTATAAGGGATCAAAAGTGATGTATGGGGAACATGGAAAGAGATATAGAAATGCCGGTGGAGAGCGAGTTTTAGATGGTTTTGTTTATTTGCTGTGGTACGATGACATTCATATGGGGTTGTCAGTCATTTATATGAATTATGATCCAAAAGCAAATAAGGTGATTAACGATCTCGGTTCGTTCACTACTTATCACGTATACTAACCGAAACGGATGTATTGGATCGCTAGCTTTTTGATTGTCAGTTTTACAATAGGTCTAGTATTGCATTGGCTATTTAGACAATTGAATATTTTGGTGGGAGTTGCTTCTCAATCTGGGGGAAGAGGAATCTTAATGATGTCTATGTTCTCGATGTCCAGTATGATGTTTATGTTGATGATTATCGATGGGATTTCTCCGATTGTTCAATTAATAGATTACAGAATATGGATTCACTGGTCGTTTCTTTTGACGGTTTTTTTTCTAATCGTTAACCAAATTTTTTCTGAAGATTCGATCTATCAATTCAAGTGGGATTATATTTTTAATTTTCTGATAAGCCACCTAATTAGTTTGATTGTATTGGCTGTATTGAAGTTGTTATCAATGGCTTTTTATCTGCTAATTGGATGATGTGATCAGTGGCCCTTGGCATATAATTTTTTAATCTCATCAATGGCTTGTGAAATTCCAGAATAAGCCCCATAGTATAGAGCTTCTTCTCCAATTAATATTTTAATATTGATGTAAAGTGCAAGAACATCGGCTCCTGTAATTACATGCAAGGTTTTCAAAAGTGAATCTTCCTGATGAATACCAATGGTGTTTTCTTCCAATGTGTAAGACTGAATAGTGTCCATTTCACTTTCAGTTCGGTATGAAACTTTTTGGGTGTTTCTGATCAAGATCTCTCTTATTTGATCTAATTTTTCTTTCGATTTTATGGTTGAAGTATTTGGGTTCCAATTGTTGTCATTTTGGGAGTTACCATATTCCATAATAATATCACCTCGGCCACTGGCTCCTGACGAGAGAATGATAATCAAATCGTCTTTTTGGGCATGGGTTGCATCGGACATGAAATCTAAAAAAATGTCATTGTCGACCGATTTTTTGTCTTCTTGATACTTTAAATAAAACAGCGATTTGTTGGATGCAATGGTGGTGTTTTCATGAGGTATTTTCAGTTCTCTGGCAATGAAATTCACATTTAAATTTCTAGATAGCGAATAAGAAAAGTGACTTATACCTCGTTCGATCGCCCCAATGGGATTGATTAGGTGGATGCTTGAATCTTTTCCTATATCTCTGTAGCCATACGTGGTATTTAATTCAAAGAATTCAACAATTTGAACATCTGCATATTTCAAATCTTCCTTGGATTTCATGGCTCTGAATCTCAAATTGGGACACTCTCTAATGCTTTCAAAAAGTTCTTCATTGGATAGGACCAAGCGGGCCTGAAGGGTGTCTATGCTTGAGAATCTATAGGAGATGAGTTTGTTCAAGTGTTTGGCTGCCTTAGAAGTCTTGAAGTAATGGATGATTTTTTTGTAGCGATCCGAAATTTCTCGGGCTTTTCTTTGCTCAGCCAATTGATCTATAAAGGCTGAAGCCAACAAACCCGCGGGGATAGCAAACAAAGCGATTCCCAAAAGGCCGTTGAATGTCGCCAAAACCTTGCCCATTGGGCTCATGGGAATAGCTTCCGCAATGGCGCCATAATCGCCAGTATATTTCCCAATGGACCAAACAAAAACTTCGATGATGCTTCCAAAACTCCCATTGACCTGATTTTTTTCAAAATGAAATATAAATGCAGATAGCGATAAGGAAAGCAAGATGACGGCCAATAGCGTAACCAGAATTTCTTCTTTTCTGGATTGAAATGCAAGCGTGATATTTTTGAATGATTCGATGTATCGGGCAATTCGCCATAGCCTCAAGATTTTAACCGCAGCAAATGCTCCAAGAATGGGAAGTGAACACAGTTCCAAAACAAATGGCAATGTCGCCAAGATATCGATGAGACCGATAAAAGAAAACACATAAGCAAGTGAAGCTTTCCAAGGGTTTTTTCCATAGCCCAAGAATTGTGCAAATCGAACCCTGAAAATAATTTCGAGAATAAAAACAAATCCGGTCACCCAATGAATAATTTGCATGGGCTGTGAATACAAATCGGAATAGGTGCTATGCTCCAAGAGGTAGTCTACCGTCCCTAATAATATGCAGGATATGATGACGAAGTTGCCTATAATACTACTTTTAGATGACCAAAAGTCACCATCCAGGATGTCGATAATCGCAGCTGAAATTTTTTTACCTTTCAATTCTTCTCCCATATGACCATTGGGAAGTTGTATCCAAGGCAACTGAAGATATGGCTTTAGTTTGGTCGTAAGTTTTTTCATGTAATTGGCGATTTTCAATACAAATAAAGTATAATTGTGACATATTTAAACATTTGCTTTGCGCAATAAATAATAGTAATGGCTAATACTGTTTTTACAACGATAGTTCTCCCTTTTCATGTTATCAGTGAAAATAATCACGAGGATTTGTTTGGAACAATGCAAGACAATCTTTTGGAGTGTGAACCACAACGGAAAGATTGGGAATCGCTGGGGCGAACTATTGATAAATATGGAGCGTTAAGCCATGATTTAGCGGATTCTTCCAAGTATTATATTTATTTATCCAATCACTGGAACGCCAATCAAAAACTGCAAGAGGAAAGTGCCCATTCTTTTTTAAGGGCATACAGACTTAAGAAAGATACCTTTGTATTTCAGGATTTATCAGGTGTAACCTACAAGCAGGCCACTTTGAATTCTCAGAAAAAGGATCTGTTTCTGGGAGATTCAAAAGTGACGGCGGCCATTCATGACGTTTGGATGTTTTTCAATGAAGCGGCCCATTTGGGTTATTGGGTTTTACAATTAAAACTGGACGTCAGTGATGAGCGGTCATCGGTTTTAGAGGCTTTAGCGAATATAGATTTTTTTAGATCTATAGAAGTAAAGGGAAAGCAATCACCGGGTAAAGTTTCCAATCAGTTTAAAAAGTTTTCTTTTTCAATCTGTCAAGATGAAACCAATGAACGCATTTATTTGGGAACGATTCAGGATTTTATACGACTAAATTTCGTCGATTTTAGTCCTTTTATTCGTTTTTATCAAACCCGCCCTAACGTTTTATATTTGGACAGTGATTCAAGTTTATTGAATTGGGATTTTGAAAAATTGAAATCTGTTTTTTATTCTGTCATTCGTGTACCTGATCGAAATGTATCCATAAGAAGCGATCAAGAACATTCTATGGATTTATCAATGCCCAGTTCCCATATCATTTTGGCGGCACTCAACGAGGGAACAATAATCAGTGAACAGGTAAATGCAAGTGGAGGAGGAACAGATTACCTTGCGAAGAAATATTTCCCAGCATTTTTATTGGCAATTAATCAACGGGAGGTACTATTGAAGACGATGCATGCCACCAGTGCTTTATCCATTAGCAAAATCATGGACAGTGAGGATCGTATGTTTGAGTTGATCACCAATCTCAAGCGACGCCTGACAATTATACAACTCAAACAGATTTTTTACAGTGTTTCAAATACCAGTGAAGTAGAGACTTTTTTTTCTAAGTTGCTGGATGTTTTTAAAGTTGAAATTATACTAAAAGACAATCGAGCGAGTTTAGAAGAGCTCCATGAGATGATTGAGATGAGAAGAGCCGAGTTGGAATTGGAAAGACAAAAGGTTGAGGAGGAGCGCAAGCAGCAAGAGATGATAGAAGAGGACAGAAAAGCAAAGATTATGAATTCCATATTGGGAATTGTTTCCGTGCTAGGGCTTTATTCTTTTATCAAGGACGTAGGGCCTTTCGTAAGTGATGATTCCTATAGCGTTTTGCTCAAAGTATCTTCGATTTGGATTCCCTTGTTTCTTGCGCTGTATTTGGTAAAAGTGATTTTTTATAAATCACCCAATTAGAATATTTATCCTTTGAGGTCCAATTCTAACTTCGTGATAAAGTTTTGTTCTTCATCCGTCACACCGTCTTTTAAATTGACGATTTGTTTACAGGCTTCCAAAAGTAAAGCTCTTTGGTCCTCATTTTCTAATAACAAGGTGCTAACTGCAGAGTTGTAATTCAATACTCCGTTGGCCAACTTATCATCTATGCCGTTTTTTCTAGCTTCTTGTAAATGGTTAAGAAATTGGAACTTGATAACTGCTTTTTGGTTTTCTACTAAGTCAAATTTGCCATCGGCTTTTCCTGCTTCGCGAATCAGATAAACGATGGCTTCAGATGTGCTAATATTCATTTTTATCGTTTTTGACGAAAGTAATTCTTTTTTTTATAAAACAAAATTTTGACATTAAAGTATAAATCGCTAATATTGGTGTATTACAAAATTGAAATGATCATTAGAATAACTGCGATTTTTTTTCTATTTGGTTTTATTGGGATGGGTTGCGGTGTAAGCATTAAAAAAAACAAAAGGGATAAAGATTCAAAACATACAGTCAAGTCATCGGAGAATACCAATCCATATCGTGTGGTTGAGAAAGGTGATTCCATTTTCATTTCGTGGAGTTGGATAGATTATAACAAAGAGTCATTTTCAATTTCTTTCGCACTTTCGAAGAGAGATGTGTCAGCGTCTAAAAGAAATAGATTGAAAATACGGTTGTCGCCTATGGTCAAGAATTGCCCAGATTATGCATCACTTGTCAGGGTGGATATGCCCATTTTGAAACCTATTTCTGAGAAATTGAAACGCCTGGCCAAGAGCCATCAACTGGATGAGAAGCGTACAGTGGAAATGGTGGTATCCATGATTCAGAATATAGATTATACTTTGGTTCACCCTTATTCTCATGAGGAAATGGAGAAAATTGATAAGCAATCTGGGGGAAGTTTTATCTCTGAATATCATTCTGAGTCTGACCATAAGCCATTTGATATGGTTCCTTTTGGAGGTTGTGAAGAGAAAGTTGATCCGGCGGGTGTATATTCTCCAGTGGAGTTTTTGTCTACGTTCAGAGGTGATTGTGATACAAGAACGGTTACCACTTTTGCATTATTAAAATTGATGGACTTACAATCCATTGTAGCCAACGGGCCAGGACATTCAATGTTGACATTGCCTTATGCCCCTTCGAATCCAGCAGCTCCTCATTTGAATTATATGGGACAGAATTTTTACTTTGTTGAAACTACGGTGTTTTTTGTAAATGGCAATAATGTAGGTCCACAAATTGGGGATGTGCCTGCAGATTTTAATTCAAATCAATGGTTCCCTGTGCTATTTTAAAATTGAAAAATTAAAAATTTAAAAAAATGATTTTACTTCCGACAATTTATTTGCTAATAAGTCTCATTTTAGGATTGGGATTGATTATCATCTCTCACAAGGTATTATCTGGTGTGATGAGAAGGAAATTTGGTTTGGGACCAGACTCTCTAACCTTTAATGTGATGGCTTCCGGATTAATGGTTTCTCTGGCTATGCTTATGGCAGAGGCAGCTAGACCCATGATTTCTTTGATTAATTTACTATCCCAAGGAAGTGAATCAGGTTGGATATTAACATCAGTCATGTACATTCTTGGTTTCTATATTTCGATAATTGTAATGGCGATGTCAATCATTTTTGGTAGCGTATTCTTTTTCCACAAGATGACCGGAAACTTAGATGAAGAGGCAGAATTGAAAAAACAAAATTTGGGCGTCGCTATTTTATTGACTACCGTTATTTTGTCCATGACGATTTTCTTGAAGTCGCCATTGGTATCTGTCTTTGAATCCATTATTCCATATCCTAGTTTTTCATACTAATCATTTATTTACCAATTATTTATTTTGCAATGAGCAAACACAGGTATCTGCATCATTTGGAGAAATTTGCCTCCTCTGTTTTAAAGGCGGAAAAGTCGTTTAAGAAGAATCCTAAAATTCATCCAGGAATTTTATTGTATCAATTGGATGGTAGAACCCCATTTTTTCAATTGCAGGGATTGGCAAGAATTGACAATGCAATTGGGAAGCATCAGAAATATTCGGAGAAGTGGTTTTTGGAATTCAAAAATATTGAAGATGCTTTCGGTAAAATGGATTTTTGGTTGGCGGCATTAGATTCCAACAAGAAATGGAAGTTCAATGCTGAATTAACCGGATTTATGCAGCAGCAGGCATGGATTCAATTGGGAGTGCTTGAGTCAAGATTGGAAGAATATGGTTGGGTGGTAAGAACATCAACTGGTTTTGAATTTAGCATTGCCCCAATGGAACGCTTCAAAAGTGAATTTAAAAAATGCGATTGGTATACTCCCAAAAAGGAGAAGAAAAAGATTATTAAATTCTTAATCAATGAGGCGGAGGAGATTGAGGAAAAATTGGCTTCCAAGGAGATTGATTTGAATTTAGTTGAAGAAGGGATTCATGAGTTCAGGAGGAAGTTGAGGTGGTTGGGTATTTATTCTAGTGCTTTAAATGGCAAGGTCTATATTGACAAGCACAATAATACTATGCCTTTGGATTCATTTGTGACCCCTCAAAACAAATCTTTGGGTTTTAATAAATTGCCTGTAAATAAAGAGGAGTCGGATTTGATTGGATTTTTACCCGGAGGGTTTTATGCCATGAGTGATCTCATTAAATCTATTGGTGACATCAAGGATCCTGCACTTTATTCGGAGGAAATGATGCGATTGGGAGCCATGCATTTGGTTCCAGCCAAAGAGATTAAAAAACGCTTGGGTATGGACTTTATGAATCATCATGATGCAGTCAGTCAAGCCAAAGACTTAATTGAAAAATTTGTTTTTGAACACAAATTGATTCATCACATTTCAGAACATTTTAAAAAGCAAATTTAGGATATGAAATTCAAAGGTATTTTGGTAAAAACACTTCCGTTTGTAGCGGCCATCATGGGTGTTAAAGCCTTGATGTTATTGACTCCCGACATCAATCATTATTTTGGAGTTGAAGACAAGTTACATCTAACGGAACTTGTAGAGATTTCAGATGTAGGAATAATATTTACGGGCGCTTTTTTTGTTATTGGTCTTATGCTTGCCGCTACTATGGCTGATTTTAAAGAAAGTGAGAAAATTCCTGGTGAGATTGCCTGTAATTTAGAGGCCATTGAGGATAGTTTGATATTGGCATTGAGTGTTCACAAGCCAGTAGAAGGAAAAGAGCCATTGAACCAAGAGCGTCTGCACAAAAGTTTACTTCAACTTTCTATTGGAATATTGGATTGGTTCAAAAGCAGTCAGAAGGATTCTAAGATGCTTTTTCCGACATTGCGTTTGATGAACGATGAAGTATATTATTTGGCTAAAAATGGTGCCGATAAAGATTCCGTCAAGGCCATTCAGGATAATGTCAATCAATTGCGTAAACAATTGACAAGGACCTATACCATCTCAAGGACCAATTTTATTGCACCAGCTTATATCTTATTACGCAGCATTGTTTTCAGCGTTATTGTATTGTTGTTCGTTTGTAAATTCAAGACATTGGTTGCGAGCTTTTTGGTGATTGGTTTTGTGTCATTTATCTTTTTGTACTTGTTCTTTTTAATCAAAGGTTTGGATGATCCCTTTGATTTCGGCTCAGAGGGTACAGAAGTTGATCTTTTGCCTTTGAATCGTTTTATTGATCGAGTCAAACAAGGTTTGCATGTATAGAATCTCAATTCTTTTGATTTTAGGTTTGTTTTCCTTATTTCGGGGTTTTGCGCAAGACATTGGTACTTGGAATATTTTGAATTTAAAGAAGAATATTTCGCCAGCTTGGAGTGTATTCGCGGAGGGACAAATTAGATCTTTATCATTCTATGATCAATTTCATTATTGGGAGTGTAAAGCAGGCCTAAATAGGACCTTTCACAATGGAATCGTTTTCACTTTAGCTGGTGGAAAGTACAATACTTACAGTGCCGATGGAAATTTTGAATTGCCACAGAAGTCAGAAGAATGGCGGATTTGGCCTCAAATTGCCATGACACAAACATTTGGTAAGGTTAAGGTAGAGCACCGTTACCGTTTGGAAGAGAGATTTTTTACCAATGGTAACTTCAAGCATAGATTTAGATTCAGAGTCAATTGGGCCAGGCCTATTTTGAAAGATTCTCGATTGGGTATCCAAAATAGTTTTGAAATCTTTTTTTCCCCATACGAGCCATACTATGAGCGATTGCGAGCGATGCTAGGCCTTACTTATAGGATCAATGAAAAGTCTCAGATTCAAATGAATTATTTGAGACAGTTTGATTATAAGATTTACGATGAAATTGGAAAAACTTTTTTCCAAGTGGGGTACAGTTTAAATCTGAATTAGTATGATAGACGAAATTTGTTCATTCATTTCCCAAGGGAATTTGCCCAAAGAGGAAAGGTCCAAATGCAAGGCATTTGTTGCATTAGTAAAACAAGACCAAGAGAAGTACCAGCGTTTTGTGGATGATTGTTTTTCAACCGCTGATTATGCCATTGGTGAAGGTGGCTCGGCAACGGATATATTAAAAGTACTATCATCTATTATGAAAATGGATGAGCATAGCGTGGAATCTAATGCCAATCAAATTGCTTTTAGTCCTGGTCCACAATGCAAGGAAATTATATTTTCCTGCATAAAAAGTGCATCAAAGTCATTGGACATTGCGGTGTTTACCATTAGTGACAATGAGATTTCAAATGAGATTATCGCGGCAAGAAAAAAGGGTGTAAAAGTGCGAGTGCTCACCGACAACGATAAGGCTTGTGATGAAGGTTCAGATATTGGTCTGCTTGCTGATGCAGGAATTCCCGTTAAAGTAGATAACACAAGCAATCACATGCATCATAAGTTTGCTATTATTGATAATCATTCGGTTCTAACGGGTTCATATAATTGGACGAAATCTGCAGAGAAGTTTAATCAAGAGAATGTGGTTGTGATCGCGGAAAAGGAAGTGGTTATGGCATTTCAAAAAGAATACAACAGTTTATGGGACAAGCTTTCAGAATTTTAATTTTAGTGTTTCTATTTCCAATTGGTATAGTTGGATGCTTAGAATCGGGTAAAAAAAGTAAAAATGCCAAAGCTGTAAATGATACAACAGATTCATTGGTGCCAGTGGCTGGTAATGAAAGATCTGTTGTCAAAGTTAAAATGGGCTTGAAGGTTGAACTTGCGGCCCATCACATCAACACAGACAAAAGTGAGTATTTCCCTTGCATTATGAGTAATGGAGATTTGATTTTTTCAGCCATGGACAGAACAGGATATTTCGACTACAAAATAGACTATACTCAAACCAAAACGGCTGGTGGAGAGGATATATTTATTTCGAAAAAAGTTAACGGATTATTTGAAGATGCAAGACCGTTTGGTGACATTAATACAAATGCACATGAGACTATTTCTCAAGTTATAAATGATAACGAATGGATAGGGACAGGAAATTATCAGGAGAATTTTGGACCACAAGGAAAGGATGCTGGAGTGGCAACGGGAGATATTTTCACTTTCAAAAAGACAGGTCAAAAGATTGGAATAACACACTGGGATGAACCGGTAAATTCAATTTATGGTGAGTTTGATCCGTTTATTTATCAATCTAATGTTTTGCTTTTCGCTTCAGATAGACCTGGTGCACAAGGCGAATATCATAAAAAAGGTTGGCGTTGGAATGAAAGTTTATGGGGCAACACCGATGTATATGTCTCATTTGAAGAGGATGGCTATTGGACTGAGCCTAAGAACTTGGGTAAAGTTTTAAATACACCTTATGCAGAACGAAGTCCAATGCTAAGTAAAGATGGTTTGACATTATACCTTGCATCCAATGGATATGATGATGATAAAAAGGATTTGAATATTTATTATTTTACCCGAGAGAATATCAATGATTGGGACAACTGGAAGGGCCCATATTTAATTGAAGATCTTTATTCAGAACAAGATGATTGGGGATTAAGAATGGATCAACAGGGAACGTATTATTTTGTACGATCACAAGCTTTGCGTTATAAATCAACCCAAGTAAGTCGTGAAGGTGATGCCTATGTTCGTGAGACTAACTTTAGGACTGGATATGAAGTTTTGGGAAGCCCCAGTGCTGCGTTGAAAAAAGATGGTCAAATGGATATTATGATGGCATTTGATTCTCAATTGCCATCATTGACGTTGGATGATGTCCTATTTGCTTTTGATAAGGCAACCCTTAACGCAAATGGAATAAAAGCATTGGATAAAGTCATTGATTATCTGAAGATAAATGGATTCAAGAGTGTTCAAATTGTTGGTAATACTGACAATATGGGCAAAAAAGAATATAACCAAGAATTGTCTGAACGCAGAGCTGAAGCTGTGATGAATTTCTTAAAGGCTTCAGAGAAACTAAGAGGAGTGGTGTTTGAGACAAAAGGTAACGGTGATAATAACCCCAGATTTGATAATAATTCTTCACAAGGTAGAGCCAAGAATAGACGAGTTGAGCTTTTTGCACACTAATGACTAAGAAAAGGTGGAAAATTTCGAGATTTGCTTATTTTTGTTAAGTTGAACGATAATTTATTATAATGAAAATTTTAAAACGATTGATGTTTTTCTCTGCTGCCGCCGCCGCCTTAGTAAGTTGCGGTGATGAATCCAAACAAGAGAAATTGAGTAGCTTAAAACATTTTAGTGCAGAAAAAATAGAAGCATTAAATGTCAAGTTATCTGGTGATACAGTTTTGGTCAAGCCAACTTATGATTTGTATATTGATTTTAGTAGTACAATGAAAAGAGGCTTAACGGATAAGGATTTTAGACAACTTATCGAGACAGCTTTTTACAAAGGTGGCTCTAATTTGAACTGTTATTCGATTGGTGAGAGCAAGAATTTGGCGCCCATTCAAGGAGATATAAATGCTAAAAAGAATGAAGTGCTTTCGGATGCAAAATATAACCAGATGCTAACGTTTATGACTCCCAATTTAAACAATATCGCGGATAATTTGGATCAACCGGCATTTATGTTTACTGATTTCTCCGTGGATGAAGGGGTAGAGACAACCAGCATGATTGATGGGGTAAAGTCAACTTATGTAAGAGGACCTCAATTTAAGGATCAGTTTGGAAAGTGGTTGGCCTCTGGCGGAAGTATAAGAATTTATGGAAAACTTGTGGGAGAAAGTAAATCTCCTATCTATGTGATTGCATTCTTACCTAAGGGATTTGATGCCAAGCATTCTGCCAACGGTTTATTGGCTGACTTGGACAATACATTTAAAAAAGACATCTATTTTAATTTGCATTCTGATGTTGTCAAGGTTGTTCCTGGTGATTTTGAAGCTATCAGTGATAGTATTGGATTTGCTATGAAGGGAGAGAAAAACAACAAAGCATTCTCCAACGGAAAAGGTGAAATGCATTTGTATGATGGGGCCAAGCTTTTGGAAGGCATTCAAAAGAATAAGAAAATTGTATCTCAAACGTTGTACAGTGGTTTACGATACGAAATCGATTCAACTTCATTCATTCAGTCGCCTGTTATTTCTGCACAATATGGTGAATATACCTACAAGAGCAAAGACGAGGTTCAGTTTGATGCCAAAGGAAAATTCGTTGATTATTTTGGAGAATTGGTGCAGAACAGCGTGAATCAATCCTTATTTGTTCCAGTTAAATACGATATTGCGAACAAAGAAAGCAATTACAATGCGGATCACTTTTACAGGGTTGAAATTGTCTTAAAAGGTGGACAACTTCATTTCAATGAAGAGGAGGCGCAATCCAAATTACAGTATGACTTAAAAGTAGGTGGAAAGACTATCAAGAATAATTGTTTGTATTTAAGCTTGAAAGAAGCCATGACGGCAACTATTGCCAACATGGATGCAAGAAGCTTATATACCATCAATGCATACGTGAAGGCAGAATCTAAAAAATAACTTTAAAAACAATAACACAACTAAATTGTCCGACTATGATAACTGAATTGATTGAAACATTATTTGAAATTATCCAGAGCATTGATTGCTGGGATATGGAGGATCCAAGCTGTATAGATGGAGCCTCTGAGGCCCTAAGCGCCGTTACATCAATTTTCTTGCAGTTTTCAATATTTATAACGCTACTGTTTATTTTGTTGGCATCAATCTTCAAGTATCAGTTCAAGAAATCGGCACTATCTGATATTGCTTGGAGAAGGGTGGTTTTCTTTCTAGGTTGGTTTATCAATTATTATTTTCTAAACTTATTTGCGAATATCGCTGTTGCGTTAAGTGAGACAAGAGCGGATAGTGATGTAGCTTCAGAGGTAGTATCAAGTGCGGCAAATAATTGGATGATTATCGGGATTGCCTTGTACCCAATTGTATTTTTTGGAGTAGCATTCTTGTTCAATACCGTTTTCAAAAGAAGAAAGTTGTATTCAATTTTCAGGTCTAACAATAAATTTTTTGGTCTTATTTAATAAAAACATTCATGGCAACAATTAACTCTACATCATCAAAGAATTTTCTAATCGCAGCCGGTGGTACCGGTATGCGTTGCTTGCAATCTTTCCTTAACATGTGTGCTTTAGGGATGATGAGCGGTGAGACAATCGACATTCTTCTTTTAGAAACGGATATTGAGAATGGTGATAAAAAGAACAGTGAGAACTTGTTCAATTGGTACAACACACTCACAAATGGTAAAGGTGGACCATTCGAATATTTTGGTGCAAAAATTAATTTTTATGTTTTTGTTCCAGATTACTCTAAGGATAATCAAAGACGATTTACTCTTATTTCACGTTTAGAAGAAGGCAATGCAGAAGTCAATCGTATGTTGACTGATTTATTTTATGAAGAAGGTGTTCAAGAATTTGATTTAATGCATGGTTTTAGAGCACAGACCCATGTTGGATCTTATTTAATGTATCATGCATTTATCGACGAAATTAGAAGAGCGGTTAGCAGCGATGTGGTTAGAAATAAATCTCAGTTGTATCACTTTATCAATAAAGTGAAAGAACAGAATACAGCTGGGGAAGCAAGAGTATTTGTTCTGGGATCAACTTTTGGAGGAACCGGAGCTTCTTCGATTCCTGTTATGGCTCGCGCCATTACGGACAGCGCAAAGGTAATTTCTGGTGGTGTGATACAAATGGAAAATATGTTTTTCGGGGCTGTAATTTTAACGCCTTATTTCTCATTTAAGTCCCCATCTAAGGAGCATAAGAAGGCAGAAAAAGTAATCGCAGATTCTCAATTTTTCGCTCACAATTCCGCAGCGGCGTTGATGTATTATATCAAGGACAATACAATTCTGTCCACTTATAAGAGATTTTATATGATGGGTTGGCCGTTCTCATCTTTGAATATGGATGATTACAAGGCTATGGTGTATGGCGATAATAGTGGAAAAACGATTACAGGTGGGAAATCACAAGAAAATCCAGCTCATCCTGTAGAGTTCATTTCTGCATTCGCTGCCCGACATTTCTTAATGGCAACTGATAAAGGGGCCTTAAAGGAAACATATTCAACAGAAGTAAAATTCAAAGCCATTGAGTACGAGCAAAAGGGAGGTGAGAAATTTGCTTATGTATACTTCGATGATTTGATCGAAGGAGATAGTACTGCAAAGGGTTCAGCTGAAGCAACCAAATCCAAGGAATTGCACAAGTTGGATGAAATATTGGCTAACAATTTCACGGGCATGTATTACTTCCATTTGCTTTTGCAGCAAGTGTACGAGGGTAATTTGCAGAATTTATTGAAGAATTTGAAGCGTTATAATTTTGCTTACAATTTTAAAGATGAAGAAATTGAGGCGATGAATTATTTTTCTCAATATTTTACTTACACCAAACTTGAAAATGCTGTTAAACCCGGCTGGGTTCCACAAATGTGGTATTCAATGAATAAACCTGCTAATGGTGAGTTCTTGGGTTATCACGCAGATACAATGTCTGTAGTTGGAAACGCAGATGGCGCGAAACGTCAAATGTTATTCAATGAATTGAGTAAAGGAAATAAGAATAAGGAAGCAGACTTGTTCATCTCACATTGGCTTAAAGTAAATTCTCCATTAAAGGCGGGTAGTAAGGATGATTTTTATGCACATCTGAGAACAACAATTAATTCATTTAAGAGATTAATTGTAAAAAACTAACTTAACTAAAGACTCAAAATTATGGCTGACTCAAAATCAAAAGATAACGCTAAAAAGCAAAGACCACGTTTTGCTTTATTATCAAAAAATAAAAAATTCGCAGATAATCAAATAAAAGAAAAAGACGGTTGGAATACCATCAATCAGATTACTGCTTTTGTCGAAAGTTTAGACTTGCCCTCTGTTGATACGGATTCATCGGGGATATATTCAATCATTACGTCAGTGCCTACTCCTTGGGCTAGGGCTTATATGATGAACAATGCTCTTAGATTGACATATGTGCCTTTGCATCAAAAGGATAAGCAGCAAGGTATGGATTCTTTGTATTCAGCCATGCAGGATGAATACAAAGGTCTGTTAACGACAATGGCTTTGTACTCCAATAATATTAAAATTCAAAAAGTTAAGTTGGAGTATTCTGAACAAATTCCAGAAGATCAAAGAAAAAATGCTTATTCTGTTGTAGATAATATTTTTGAGGTTAGTGGGGCGTTCGGTAATATGTTATTTGAGGATCGTCCATTTTGGGCAGATCCCAAACTACCTTTAAAAGAATACGGATCTCCATATTTTCAGTTGATCATTTTTGATCATACGATAATTGGGGCAACATCTCCTTTTAGTTTGGTATATCCAGCCGCTCATTATGACTTGAGTGACAAAAATATTCCTTACTTCAAGAATGGGAGATTTTTGAATCCAATTACAGAACTATCTCCCAAGCAGTTAGAGAAAGTTTTTCATTATGCAAATTATATAAAGGCCAAAATTGAGGATTATGCCGGGGAGTTTAAGAGCAAGAAAGTTGAGACTATTTTAACCTTGGAGTTTTTCCGCGAGTGGATTCAAGAGATCAGAGAGTATATCTCAGCCAATTTCCCGGATTATGTTTTGAGAGAGCGCGGAATATTGGATTATTGTGATAAATTCCACACACCGTTTGATAAAATCTTTAATGTCGACACAAAGATTTACCGCACAAAATCTGGTAAATATTTGTTGGATAAAACAGAGGATTGTGAAGAGTTTAATCCCGATGTTCTTTTGCTATCCAGTGACAAATCTGTATTGGTGAAACTAGATAAAGAAAATGGGTTCAATCCTAACTTGTCTACGATTCTCCATGCTAGTGTAGTGGGTGATAAAACTGGAGAGCAAAAAGAGTACTTTACTTTGCCATTATCACCTAGAGGTTTGTCAGAATTTTACAATTGCTTGGATGAGCTTTTGAATGTGGAGATTCCAGGTAAATCATTAGTTGGTGAATACAACCCTGAGAGAAAGTCTATTACAGTTACTTTGGAATTGGAAATTAGCGGAATACTGACACCATTTTCTAAAACTTACCCCGTTTATCAATCCGATGAAGGATTGAATTCAAATGTTGTTTTGTGGCCTAATTTTATTTCTCCAAAGTGGAATAGATATTTCTTGTATTCGGAAATTTTACATAATGATGAGAAACTAAAAGCATTCCCTATCATTGCTGATCCTGGTAATTTAAATGATTTATTGTACGATGGGAATAGCGATAGTAAGTTGTTCTATATTACCGAAAATAAGCGTAAACAACCTACAGGGGTTGAAGCAGGTTTAAAAGTATTTTTCGATAAAGAAAAAGTTAAGCAAAGAAACTTGCGCTATGAGATATATGAGTCTACTGTTCCATTTAAAGGAATAGAGTTGAGAGTCGATAGTGGCAGTGCGGATGATTTCTTAGCTGGATATATTCTTATTGATACAAGTAAATATGACGAGTCGAACGGCATTATTGATCATACACATGATAGAAGTGATTTGGTCCCAGTTAATGTTGGAATAGATTTTGGATCAACCAATACTTGTATTTCATATCAAAATACACGAAGTGGAGAATATAAGTTGATGTCTATCAACAACCGTAGAAGATTCATCTTAGGAAAGGAGATCAATAAAAACTTTGGCGAATTTGCGAAAGCGCATGAATTGTTCTTCTTCCAAAATGATAATCAATTTGGAATTATCCGTTCAGCTATGTTGTTGAACAATGAGTTGCGTTTGGAAGATCCAATGATAGAGAGAGCCAATGCAATTACTGGAGGTTTCCCATTGTTTGAGTCTAATTTGGATATTTCTGATGGTGATAGTAGTTTGTTGAATATTAGGGTTCAAGGGGAAACTGAGAAGCTTCTTTACGATTTGAAATGGAAGCGTGAGGATAAGTATTTGATGAGTAAAAAGGCATTTGTAAAGATGCTTTGGCTTTATGTAAATGCGGAGTTGTATGATGGAAATATGCGTCCAGTATTGTTAAATTGGGCATACCCATCTTCTATGCCAAAAGATTTGCGTCGTACCTATGAATTTGTTTATCGTGAGGCGCTTTCAAGTGAGGTCCCTATCCAAGATACTTTCACCAAAGTTGCAAATGTAGAAGGTGAGAAAATGGAGAATAGTGTAGCCATTACCGAAAGTGAGGCTGTGTGTAATTTTGCATTATCAAGAGGAGGTGTTAGTTTAAATGATAATACCATTTTTGTTGGTTTTGATATTGGTGGAGTGACTTCAGATATTCTTTTATTGGTTAACGATCCAAGCAATTCAAGAGCAAGATTAGCCAAACAGTCTTCGGTTAAAGTTGCTGCTGACCGAATTTCAAAGGCTGTTTCTCAGTCGCCAGATATTCAGCGCGTGTTAAAGCATTTCTGCCACAAATTCAAACAAGGCATTGGGGCAATTGAGAATATCAATTCTGATACAGCATCTTTCTTGTTGAATATTTTATTTGACAAGATGGAGAGTGAACCCAAACTTGAGCAGCAATTGTATTCTCAGTTTTGGGCTCCAGAAATTGAGGAAATCAATAGAAGTCAGACGCGTGGTGTTATGGCAGTAGCTGCTTACATTACAGGAATGTTAATGTTCCACTCTGGCCAAATGGTTAGATCTTACATTCAGGATGAAATTGATAACAAGAAGAATCCCAATAAGCGCAAATACAACATTAGAACTTCATACTTCGGAAAGGGAGGGAAGTTGTTCCAATGGATTCCTAAAGCTATTTCTGAAGCTGTAGGCTCTAAGTATTTTGAAGATTGTTTCAAAGCAGGTTTGGGAAAAGAGTTCTGTGACAATTACATGGGATCTTTCATCTTAGAAACCAAAGAGGAATACTTGAAATTGGAGGTAGCATATGGATTATCAGCACCAAGAAGCATCATTGTAGATGATATCTCTGATTCTGAAATTATCGGTGAAGAAGGTTACTGTTTTGATGGTAAGCCATTAAAATGGAATGAAAAAGTTAAACCAGAGTATATTTTTGAGTTTGGAGAAAGACTAAGCTTGCCTACAGTAGTAGATGAAGAATTGATATACAATGCAAATGGTGAATACACAGCTTATCCAAACTTTAATTCATTCTTAGATTTATTCTTCAATTTGATTAAGGACTGGGATTTATTTGATTACACCCTTTTGCAAGGACAACGAATAAAGTTCGCGACGAAGAGTTTAGAGAACTATGTCAAATCTGATGAAGATTGGTTGGCTTCAAGTGCTTTGTTAAAGCGATCACAAATCCCTTCAGACTTTAAGTATTCATGTTCTCCCTTCTTATATCAAGGAGCATGCTTCTTAGATGAAGTTTTCATTAAAAAGATATTCTTTGCAAGAGACGTTCAATAATGAATGATAATTCTGAAAATAGCTCAAAAGCGCCGAGGTTTAATCGGCGCTTTTGGATTGTGTCAAGTGTTATTTTAACACTGACCTTGGTATGTTTCATTTCTTACCGATCTAATTTGAAATTGGAAGCAGAAATAGAAGATTTGAAAAGTAAAGGAGCAGAGCAGATGCAACAACTAATTCTTCAATTGGATGTGACCAAGGCAAAATTGTCAATGATTACTGAGGAAAAAGATTCTCTTTTTACGCGACTTCAAAAAGCTGAACCTTACTTTCCGCTCATTGGTATGTTGCATTTTAGAGATAGTGTTGAAAATCAATTGCCTTTTCAAGTGGGTGACATCGTTCGAATAAAGCCAGATTCTGCTAAGGCTGTTGTTGCGGATATTGAAGTGTCAGGTTCTAAATTCAGCCATCAGGTGTTATACAAAGTGATAAACAAAAAACGAGAAGAGTTGTATCTTGATGCGACGATGCTCTGGCCAAATCCTTAAAACTATGAATAAAATTATTCTATTTTTCGCTTTATCTATTTCAATGATTTTGGCTTCTTGCGCCGGCAAGTCCAAAAAGGAGGATCCAGTCCGTAAGAATGTTGAGTCCTTAATCATGAAAGATTTGGGAACAGGTGTCAGAGCAGGTGTGGACATGGCAACGGCTGGAATAGCATCAACTTTATTAAATGTTGTTTTAGACAAGGATAAACAGGATTCTTTGATTGCAGCACCCATTATGAAGTATGTGAAACAAGACGTTGAAAAGGCTGAAATAAAGGATTTGAAACCTCTCGAAAAGGATAGTAAAGCAAGGTATATATTTATTGGTAAATCTTTGGTAAATCACAAAAATGAAATTCATCAGGAGGTGCAACAAAAATTAGGCGTTGATTCTGAGATAGTGGATGATATTATTAAGTTTTACAACGAAAAGTCATCAAATTGATCGAGAAAAATGAAAAAGAATCTTTTCCTTTTTGCTGCTTTTTTCTTTTTGAGTATACACAATATTTATGCTCAAGAAAGCGAGCCGCCGCTGAAATGTAATGTGGGTATTTATGTCAAAACGCTGCGGATTCATCAAGCTGACGAAATGTTTGAGTCGCTTTTCTATTGGTGGATGAGAGTGGATTCGATTGAATCCAATTTGAGTAAGGCGGAATTAAAGGAAAAGTATGAGTTTATTTCTGATTGCGAGTTCGTTAATGGTGAAGGAGACGTAGAAATCGATACTTATACGATTGATACCATTCAGCATTATTATTACGTCGCGGGCAGATGTAAATTACAAATTCCATACAAGGCAGATTACAGGAAATTCCCATTTGATATTCAAAACCTTGATATTTCCATTGAGAATAAGGTTTATAATAAGGATGTCATTGTCTATGTCCCCGATACAAAAACCACTTATATTAATACCATTGAAGGAAAGAGCATAGAGATATTGAATGGAGATCAATACAATATTTCAAAGATGGAATCCAAACTAGGAACATATATTTATAAGACTAATTTTGGTGATCCAGGAATAGAAGGAGAGGACGAGTATTCCAGAATTAGTTTTGAAATTTCCATTTCAAGAAACCCGACAGGTATGATGCAAAAGATAAGTCTTCCTTTGTTGGTGGTGTTGATATTATCTTATTTGGTATTTTTTATTCCCGATGATGAGATAGGTACGGCCTCAGGATTAACAGTCACAGCCCTGCTTGCTGCAATTGCATTTCAATGGACATTAAATGACTCTTTACCTAAGGTCTCTTATTTAACGCTCATTGATAAAATCTTTTATTTGGTTTATGCGTTTATTTTCTATGCTATGGCTCAAACTGTAGTTACTTATAATTTGGGTAGAACGGATTCACCCCTGTTACAAAAGATTTCACACGCAACTGAAAAACACTCGAGATATTTATTTCCTCTTGTGTTTTTGATTCTGTTTATTTTGCTTTTGATGTTTCCTTAAAATCTAAGGACTTGTGCTTAATTCCAAAAATGATAGAAATACCTTTTGGTATTTCTATCATTTTTCTGAATTTAAATATCTGGTTAAGAGTAAACAAGATTAGAATGAAGAATGCTGCCGCCAATATGGTATAGATAAACATTTCGTATACGTTGAACTGAATATCTGCTAGATTGAGGCATTGTATCAAAATAATATGTAAAAAGTAGATTAGTAGACTGTTTTTTCCGAGATATATAATCGCTCTACTTAAAAAAAATCTGTTTTTGAATTTATCTTGTATGGCTTCTACAAAAGTTAAGGTTAAAAAGATCCAACTGAGGGATAGTACTATAAAGAGAGGAGTAACAGGATAGAAAATTTCTACGTATCCTTCTCTGGGAGATTCAAAATGGACCGAAAGAACAGTCGAAAAAGTTAATAGGAAAAGAAGAGATATAAATGGGTATATCCTTCTTTTAATTTGAATGGTCCAATTTTTATAAATCGAATAAACTGACATTCCAAGAGTTGTGTAGAAAATCCAAGGGAAAATCGGAAACCAACCATCAAATATAATTCTCTTAAAAATTAGCGGAAGTTGAATTCCTCCTTTTGAATCGGTATAGTCTTGCAAATTAAAATCTGGAAGTGAGAAATTGTATGAAAAGTTGGTAAAAGTTAAACTGTAAATAAAAAATCCCAAGAAGCTAATAATCAATATAACATAGGGGCTGACTTTATTTAGTAAGGCATTAAACAACAAGCCTGTTGAAATAAGATATAAAACGTCAAAATTTACAATAGGGAATATTTGCCAAAGCAATAAATCCACAGTTATTGCGGATAAAAGCATATAAATTGATCTTTTTATTTTGACAGAAAGATCTCCCGGTCTATTGGCGTTGAAACCTGAGAGAAAAATAAAAAGAGGAGCTGCCAAGGAGCATAAAATACGCAGACTGTTAGGCAAATCTTCTTGAAGGAAATACGGGGCTGAATTGGCAAAAATCATGATGAAAATGGCTATTCCCCTAACTGTATCGATAAAGTCCAATCTTGAATTGTGAGAAATGTTTTCCATCTTTGATTCGTTGGCAAACATAAAACTAAATATTGTAAATCACATGTGTTTACCTATTTTTATACCTCTAGAATAAAGATGGATTTGTTCGTTAAATTTTTTTCTAAACCCTTTGTTCATGCCGATAATCGCGTGGATTTTTTGAACAAGGCGGAATTGCGTGCACTTAACAGGTTGAAATTTTTTATAACATTTATAAGTTCCTTATTAGGAGCCATAATGGTTCCTATTCTAATTTACCCATTGATATGGTATAATAGTTTTTTTCAAATATTGAATTTCTCATTTTCGATTCAGGGAGAGAAAGTGCAGATTTCTACTTTGGAAATTTTATTTGGAGTTTTCTTGGTTGTTATTGAAGTATACCTATTGTCCATCATACACTTGATTGCTGCTCATCGAATGGCCGCAATTTGCGGTTACGATAAGTTTCAGCATGCAAGGAATATCGGAATCAATGACAAATTAAACCGTGTATTATCAGATGATGATAAATCCCTAACCGGAAAAGTGGGGTTCAATCCTTATTTAGGAATTAACAAAAGGCTTTTGCTATTTGTCAACTTATTACTTGTTTTAAAAGCGGCAGTCAGTAATTGGGTTTTGAAGTTTGTGTTAAGAAGATTTGTCGGTAGGTACTTAATCAAGGAATGGATTGAATTGGCGGGTATGCCAGTTTATGCATTATGGAATGGCATAGCAACGTATCGATTACTTAATCATATGCAATTAGCATTTATGGGTGAAATGGCAATTGAATCGAAATTGAGTGATTGGCTTAAAACAATATCAGGTAAGCCAGAAACTCAAAATCTTTTTTTTCAGGCTATTCAGCAAGTGTTGATGATAAACAGGAAACATGAAGTAAATGTGAATCATTTGATATTTTCCATTCAGAACCTAATAGAAACCCGAGCTATAGAGCCTGTAAAAACAAAAGATTTTATCATTCAGTTGTCTAAGCAGTCTGAAGAGACCAAGATTTTCATCGGAGATGTGATAGCATTTTGTTTAATCTTGTCGGAAAATATAGAAAATGTTCATGTTAGCGCTACGTGGAAAAAGCTGAAGGATGCCAATATTATTAGAATCAGCTATAAGCAAATAAAGCAAGCAAGAAAGTCTTTTTTGGCGGGAAAGGGAATCTAATCAAGATTTGTTTTTCTTGATATCGCTCAATTCCTTCATGATTAAGTCTAATTTAACTTGTATGGATTCTAAATCCTTAGTTTCATTCACTTCATTTTTTTCAATTTCGTCTATGGACTCTTTTATTTCTAGTTCTGATTGAATGATTTCATTCAAATCACGCTTGATTATTTTTTGCTCAGCATTTAATTTTTCTTGGATTTGACTGGTCATAACAGCCAAGAATACATTTAGTGTAACCAAAACCGAAAAGATGAAAAAAGAAATCACATAAATATCACTCATGACGGAAGGTATGTTGGAATTGGTTTTTAATTCTATCAAAGGCGTGGCCCATCCATTGGTCATCATGATGAACAAGCTCATCATACTGGTGTATAGATTTGTGAAATCCAAACTTTCAAGTTTTTTATAATCATATAGATTCATGCCAATGATGGCATAAGAATATAGGATTAAGAAAATCAATACCAAGAATGTGATAACAGTTGGAATAACAGAGATGATTTTCTTTTCTATATTTTTCAAAGTTTCATCCAATTCAAATATTCTTAGTATTCTAAATATTCTGAAAAGACGCAGCATCAAAATCAATTGAGGGTGATCGATGAAGTGTCTAATAAATGATAGGTAGCCAAATATGACAAGTAGAAAATCAAAAATGAACCATAACCAATGCTCAATAATCTTTAGATCACGAGCCGAAGGTTTTGATTTTCCCTTTTTTATTTGGGTTAATCCTATGATTATCCGAATGAAATCTTTGAATTGATAATCGCGAGAATATCTGTAGCGAAGTACTATTTCAATGGTGAAATAGATGATTATTAAAATATCGAAAAAGGTGAAAATGTCGAACTTCTCGATTTCATGATGCATTGTCGTTTCAATTCCCAATAATACAGCACTGAATATGATGAAAATGGAACTCCAATTATTTAACCTTTTCATCATTTTTTTATTATCCACGCTAAATTTTGAAATTTCAAAAGTCATATTTTTAAATTTTTACATTGATTCCCATGGCTGTGTTGAAGTAAAATTCTGGAATCGCTATCACAGGATTTGTATCATACATGGAGGACATATTAAACTGTAGTTGTACACGCTTAGACACAGGCAAAGAAATGCTAATTTGATTTGACCACCTTAGCTGATTCATTTTTTTAAATTCCGTGGGAACTTGAAAAAATTGATTCCATGTGATTTCAGTTCCCTTTGTTGCTTGAATGAACATTCGAATATTTTGATTAAGTTTAATTCGATTGATCAGTATGCTGCCATTGGAATCGTATTGATTTCCAGAAATGTTCCATCGTTCTGTTTCAATGAAAATTCCCGTTGCAGCTTGAAGCTGAAAATTGTTCTTTTGGATGGCATTGATACGATAATTTATTCCTTCCAATTGTCGTTTTACGAGTCCTCGATTCAGATCAGTTTGGTATTGTAGAAAGCCATTGAATGTTGATTTTCGTTGAAAAAACGGGGTGTAGCGTAGGTAGGCGAATCCGCTATTGATAAGCGAAAAGTCCTGGGTTCCAGTTGTAATATATTGACCATTTAAAAGTAATTGGTGTTTGTCATTATAGTGATAAACAGCTTCATTCAATATGGTAGCGTCATATATTAAATTGGCTTGTTTGGATAAGTTTCCAGATACGCCAATTGCCCATTTTAAATCATGTTTTTTAATGGAGTCCAATGGCAAGGTTGGATCTTCAACATTCAATATCTGAGAATGACTGGTAATGCATATGAGTAATGAAATTATTCCAGTTGCGAGTTGATGAATTTTCATGGCGGTTATTAAATCGTTATTGCAAATAACTCAATATGTCGGTGTTGTAAAAGCATAATGGATTTTTGAAAAGACAGTCTTTGTCTTGGGCAAGAACATGAGAAGTGTAAAATAAACTTATACTGAATAGTATCGAGATAATTATCTTACTGTGAGTCATTTTGTGATTCAGACCTTTAGGGATTATTAGAAATCATAAAAACATATTGAAGTTCTTCAATACTTCTTATTCGTTTCAGTAAGCGATGATATTGGCCATTTAATTAGATATCACGAACAATGCAAACGAAGAATTCATAAGCCTTTTTGTTTAAATGGGATAATTCTCCATTTTGCATATTTAAATAAAATGCCATGTCTTCATTAAATGCTTCAGAACTCCAGTAGTTGTAATTTTTGAAATTTCCTAGATTTAATTTATTTGAATAAATACATTGAAGCTCAATATTGTTAGGTAGTCGCCATCCTTTAAACTGATTGTATTTGTTGGCAATGTCAGGTCGAGTTAGAGCCAAGTTCCAAGTCATTTTGTTGTCATTAATAACAGTAACAGCTATTTTTTTTCCATTTTCTAAGTTAAGTAGGGCTCCACCATATTCACTGATATCCTGAGTTATTTTTAATTTGGTTTGCTGATCAATTTGAAGTTCAATATTTTCTGTTTTTACAGATGAAATAAGTAATTCTCCTGCATTTATGATTAAAAGTATATTGATTATGCAAAAAACTGTAATCAAAATTGAAAATCCGATTGTAATAATTTCTAAGGCTTTAAAATCTTTACTTTCAATGAGACTTGTATAAGCGGCAAAGAACACGATTGAAATGATAATTGAAATTAAAGAGATAGAACCTATTCTCTTCAACGTTCTGCCGGCATTTTTTATAAATTCAGGATTTATTTGATTGCTATTCATATTTTAAATATATAATGGTAAGTTTAATGATTTATTTTGACATACTTGGATAACCATTGATACTTGCAGAACTTCCTGAGACGTAGCCAATTTTAATGCTTCCTGAATCATCGTATAAATCATTTCCTCTTACAATGCCATTTTGAATTTCAGGACTTTCATTGGCAAATTGAGAAATCACAGACCAGCTTCCTCCGCTAATTGTTAATCTCGCGACCAATTCAAGTCCACTTATACTTTGTGAACCAGAGTATACTCCGTCAATGCTAACTTGGCTTTCCTCAGTTGAGCTCGATGCTGATTTACTTTCATGGTTTGGGGAGTTTACGATTTTATTCTGTGGATTATTAGAACACGAATTGAATATTAGTGCTGAAAGCAAAATGCTTAGTGACAAATTCTTGATGATTTTAGTTTTCATAATTTTTTTATTGAATATAAATGTAATGAATTCTTCATATGATAAGTTTATATTCAGAAGTTATAATTTCTTCAAATCACTCAATGTCAATTTGCCAGGTCCGTAAGGGCAGCGGCATTCATTTTTGACGGTGTCGACAAACATGAAGTGCTTGCGCTTGTGAAAAAGACAAGGTGCTGTCCATGCCTTGGTGTTGTATGTAGTAGGCTCCGGCGTGGCCTGCAATCTGCGTAATTCATCGATTATTTCAGAAGGTTTACCCTCGGCAATGGCACGCATTTGTTTTTCCTTGATTTCTCTTTCGTTTTGGTAATACTCAAATGTTTCTTTGGTGATGACCGTGCTACTGACAAAAGTTATACTTCCATCAAACGGACTGCTGTGTAGGGCGTAGTAAATACAAAAGTCTTGAAGCAGTTTGGGATTGATCAAATCGACTTGGTCAACTGATTTTAACAATCGAAATCCTTCGTAAGGTTCCCCGCCATCGAGCTCAATGTTTTCGACATAAATGCCAGGGCCTTGCTCTCCATCATATAGGCAATAGGAATTGATGGAATCTGCGATAGCAAAAAAATGCTTGAGTTGCAAGAAGTGAAAAGGTTTCTTGAGGTCGTTGTGATCTAAAAACTGATCGATTTTCATAAGGTTGTTTTTTAGGTTTATAAAAAACATCCAACGCAACAGCATGAAGGGGATAACACGTTTTTGACTGTGATGTCCTCATCGATTTTACCACCGTGGCGTGTTCGGCTCG
>JACCDK010616047.1_pt1 | contig 26506 bp, 24 predicted proteins | sample 7445871 | NCBI WGS metagenome assembly JACCDK01 (sample SAMN15323436, study PRJNA562643) | freshwater metagenome | isolation source: river surface water | place: USA:Blue River Watershed | collected 2017-08-15 | reverse complement strand
TATAGTCATTTCGTTGGCCAATCGTCTCCGCCCGTTGGGGAGCTACGAGGAAGCAACGCAGCGGGGGCACCGCTCGCGGGGCCCTCTCCAAGCTAAACAACACTAGGAGAAGTTCATGACAGGCAACGCGGCGCTCATCTTGGCGCTGGTCTGCGGTCTCGCCGCAGTGGTCTATGGCATCTGGGCGCGCAGCTGGATCCTCGCGCAAGACGCCGGTAATTCACGCATGCAGGAAATCGCCGCGGCCATCCAGGCCGGGGCGGCGGCCTACCTGGCACGCCAGTACAAGACCATCGCCATCGTCGGCGTGGTGCTGGCCATCCTGATCGGCATCTTCCTGGACGCCCAGACGGCAGTCGGCTTCGCGGTCGGCGCCATCCTCTCAGGCGCCTGCGGCTTCATCGGCATGAACGTGTCGGTGCGGGCCAACGTGCGCACCGCGCAGGCCGCCACGCGCGGCATCGGCCCGGCGCTGGATGTGGCTTTCCGTGGCGGCGCCATCACCGGCATGCTGGTGGTCGGCCTGGGCCTGCTGGGCGTCACCGCCTTCTACTGGTTCCTGGTCGGCAACGGCAACCTCACGCCAGATCGCAAGCTGGCGACGCTGCTCAATCCGCTGATCGGCTTTGCCTTCGGCTCCTCCCTCATCTCGATCTTCGCGCGCCTGGGTGGCGGTATCTTCACCAAGGGCGCCGACGTGGGTGCCGACCTGGTGGGCAAGGTGGAAGCCGGCATCCCCGAGGACGACCCGCGCAACCCGGCGGTGATCGCCGACAACGTGGGCGACAACGTGGGCGACTGCGCCGGCATGGCCGCCGACCTGTTCGAGACCTATGCGGTGACGCTGATCGCCACCATGGTGCTGGGCGCCCTGCTGGTGGCCGCCGCGCCCGGCGCGGCGGTGCTGTACCCGCTGGCGCTGGGTGGCGTGTCCATCATCGCGTCCATCATCGGCTGCTTCTTCGTGAAGGCCACGCCGGGCATGAAGAACGTGATGCCCGCCCTGTACAAGGGGCTGGCGATCGCGGGCGTGCTGTCGCTGGTGGCCTTCTACTTCGTGACCCTGTGGCTGATGCCCGATAACGCGGTGGCCGCCGCCGGCTCGCAGCTGCGTCTGTTCGGCGCCTGCACGGTGGGCCTGGTGCTGACCGGCGCGCTGGTGTGGATCACGGAGTACTACACCGGCACCCAGTACGCGCCGGTGCGTCACATCGCGCAGGCCTCGACCACCGGTCACGGCACCAACATCATCGCGGGCCTGGGCGTGTCCATGCGCTCCACGGCCTGGCCGGTGCTGTTCGTGTGCGCCGCCATCGTCGCGGCTTACGGACTGGCAGGCCTGTACGGCGTGGCCATTGCCGCCACGTCCATGCTGTCCATGGCCGGCATCGTGGTCGCCCTGGACGCCTACGGCCCCATCACCGACAACGCCGGTGGCATCGCCGAGATGTCGGAGCTGCCGGCCTCGGTGCGTGACATCACCGACCCGCTCGATGCGGTGGGCAACACCACCAAGGCGGTGACCAAGGGCTATGCCATCGGCTCGGCGGGCCTGGCGGCCCTGGTGCTGTTTGCCGACTACACCCACAAGCTGGAAAGCTACGGGCGCGCGATCAGCTTCGACCTGTCCGACCCGATGGTGATCATCGGCCTCTTCATCGGCGGCCTGATTCCCTATCTGTTCGGCGCGATGGCGATGGAAGCGGTCGGCCGTGCCGCCGGTGCGGTGGTCGTGGAAGTGCGCCGGCAGTTCCGCGACATCAAGGGCATCATGGACGGCAGCGGCAAGCCCGAATACGGCAAGGCCGTGGACATGCTCACCACCGCCGCCATCAAGGAAATGATCATTCCGTCGCTGTTGCCGGTGGTCGTGCCGATCGTGGTGGGCCTGGTGCTCGGTCCGAAAGCCCTGGGCGGTCTCCTCATGGGCACCATCGTGACCGGCCTCTTCGTGGCGATCTCCATGTGCACCGGCGGCGGGGCCTGGGACAACGCCAAGAAGTACATCGAGGACGGCAACCACGGAGGCAAGGGCTCCGAGGCCCACAAGGCGGCGGTCACCGGTGACACGGTGGGCGACCCCTACAAGGACACGGCCGGCCCGGCGGTGAACCCCCTGATCAAGATCATCAACATCGTGGCGCTGCTGATCGTGCCGCTGGTGGTGAAATTCCACGGCGGTTGAATCGATCCCCACCCACGAAACCACTTGAAGCCCCGGACTCCGGGGCTTTTTTATTTCTGGACACAGACCACTGGAACTGGAGTTCCGGCCGCATCACTCAGCAGCAACAAGCCACCGGCAGCGATTGCGCATGAGACGACACGTGACGTTACGACCGGCCACGCAATCCGATAACGCGCGGCTGATTGACCTGGTACGCAGCAATCCGATGCAAGGCAGTCTGGACGTCTGTGCGGACTGGTCGCCCGACGCGTTCGCGTTCGCCAGGCTGCAGGCCGACCAGGTCCATCTGACGGTGGCGGAAGTGTCCGGCCATGTCGTGGGGGTCGTGATGACAGGTGAATCATCCGCCACCTGGAATGGAATGCCTGTGCGAAAGCTGCGTACTGGAGACTTGCGCATCGACCACCAGGCTCGGAATGGTCCGGTGATCCGGGCGCTGATGGATCATGTCGTCGGCACACTCGAGCGGGAGCGCGATGCCGTGGTGGTCACGGAAATACTCAAAGGGAATGGGGCGGCGCTGGGCTTGAACCGCCATGCGCTATCTCGATTCCATGTGCTCGAGGCCGGTGACACCGAGGTACTGCAGATCCTGCCAGCCTTCGCCCCCGCCCCCTGCGAGGAATGGACCTATCGGACTGCCACGCTGGACGACGTCGCAGAGATCAGCGAACTCCTGAAATCCCACTTCGCACAGTACGAGCTTGCACCGATTCCTGATGTTGCATGGGTCAACCGCCAGATCACGCAACACACCAGTTTCTCCCACAGGAACATCCACCTTGCGTGCCGCAACGGCGAAATCTGCGCATTGGTCGGATTGTGGGATCAGGCGGATCTTCGGCGCATCGTGATCGAACGCTATTCACCTGCACTGCACGCGATCCGATGGATCCTGAACGGCACACGCTTCATCACTCGAATGCCGCCGCTCCCGTCGGCGGGTGAGGCCGTGCGCCTCCTCCATGCACGGTGGCCTGCGTACCGTCCAGGGAGGCAAGGCGCACTGCGCGATCTGCTGCGTCATACGGTGCGTCACGAACTGCGTCGGGGTGCCTACCATTGCTTGCTGGCTGCATTCCATCAATCCGATCCGTGCGCGCAAGCGGTTCATGGGCTGCTGAGTCTCAAGCAGGAATTCCATATCTTTCTGTACGCGTCGCGGGGGGGGACCATCCGACTCGAGCGCGTTCCGCAGCGTCCGGTCTACATGGACTTCTCCGTGATCTGATGGCCGCTGCGACGGAAACTTCGTCGCAGAGCACGAAGCGATTTTCTTACCATGGCGGCCAGCAGGGAGAGCGCATTCGCCGTGCAGATCGGGCTGACGACCAGCAAGGTGTCGCCTCGGTCCGGACGCGCCACCTTGTCCAGGAAGTACCGCACATGCGGGTCGGCCAGGTCACTGGGCGCGTCGGGGTGACCGAGAGGCGGAGACAACGCCATGACGCCCTGAACCGAGCCGGACTTCTCGTCATAGCGCGCCCCGAACTTCGATTTTCCAAATATCCGTGCCCAGCGATGTTCGGCTTCTGGGGTGCAGGTGTGATAGACGGGAAAAGCCCGTCGGGCGTAGCGGACCAGGCCGATATAAGCCGACAGACTTTCGATCGCAACAAAAACCCGTTTTTGAATCCATGGGTAGCGAATGAACGCTTCCAGCAAAACCGTGAAGTAGGCATGGTGCGGCCATCCCCTTCCGCGCATCCTTTCATCACAGAGCATCAGGTCAAAGTAGATACCGAGCGTGGATCGGTGGCCATCGCGCAGCGGCAGCAGGCTGTAGGCGGCGAGGAAGACGACCTGTCCCGTGGCCTCCTCGAGGCGCACAATCAGGCCCTCGCAATCGAGTAGCTCGCGCAATTGCGTTTCAGTGGCGGTCGGATAAAAACGCGCGGCGAAGGCAGTGACCGCCTCAACCAGCATGTCCGGTCTTGCCCGGCGCATGGGGTGCTTGACGCGAACCAGCAGATCTCTCGAGAGAGCCAGGCGCGGTGGCATGCTGCATCGCCTTGAAGTTACGGAGTGAGTATTTTCGGGTTACATCGACATCCAAATGCAATTTCCACACGCGCATACGCACACCCCCAATCTGCAAAAATTGAACCCATGACTGACTTGATCGTGCGCCGGCTCCTCGTGGACATGGAGCACCCCATCCCCCGCCACTGGTGCGCGGGGGACGCCTTCCGCACGGCCTTCATGAACGCCCTGTCCATGAGCTTTCCGGTGGGCGAGCAGTTCTTCATCGACGCGGTACGGGACGGCCTGAAGGCCCTGCCTCCCGAAAAACAGGCCCGGTTCGACCAGGAGGTCCGGGGCTTCATCGGCCAGGAAGCCACCCACCGGCGCCTGCATGGCCTGTACAACGAGCACCTGGAACGCCAGGGCCTGGTCAATGAATGGGGGCCGCGCGCCCTCCAGCGGCGCAAGCGCCTGGACGGCCTGGACGTGCGCCACAGCCTGGCCGCGACCGCCGCCTACGAACACTTCACCGCCATCCTGGCCGACTGGATGCTGCGCCGACCGGAGGTCCTGGGCGACCAGGACCCGCGCCTGGCCACCCTCTGGCTGTGGCACGCCAGCGAGGAGTCCGAGCATAAAAACACCGCCTTCGACCTGTACCGGGCACTCGGTGGCAACGAGGCCTGGCGCCTGAAGTGGTTCCGGCGCATCACCTTCTTCTTCATCGCCGACGCCTTGCGTCAGACCCTGAACAACCTGCGCCGCGACCGTACCTTGTGGCGCTGGCAGACCTGGTCCAGCGCCGCCCGGTTCCTGTTCGGGCACGGCGGCCTGGTGCGCGAGACCCTGCCGGCCTGGCGCGCCTACCTGCGCGCCGATTTCCACCCGAGCCAGCAGGACTCACGGGCCGCCACCGACTGGCTCGCCCACCACAGCGACCAGTACCAGACCGTCCCCCGACCCGCCGCCTGACGCGCCGGGACCCGCCGGCGGGGGGTGCCGGCTGGACAGCGCGGCACAATGGCGGGATGCAGCTTCACTTCATTGCCAACACCGCCCAGCCCGGGTCTTCAGGCGAGACCCTGCCGGTGATCGACCCGTCGGACGGCCAGGTCTTCGACCACCTGCAGCGGGGCAACGCCGCCGACATCGACCGCGCGGTGCAAGCCGCCCGCCACGGCTACGACACCACCTGGAGCAAGCTCAGTGCCGCCGAGCGGGGCCGCCTCCTGATGCGCCTGTCGGCCAAGCTCGCCGAACACGAGGCGGAACTGGCCGCCCTGGAGCAGCGCGATTGCGGCAAGCCCACCCGCCAGGCCCGTGCGGATGCCGCAGCCATCGTGCGCTATTTCGAGTTCTACGCCGGCGCCTGCGACAAGCTGCACGGCGAGACGATTCCCTTCCTGGACGGCTATTCGGTCCTCACCTGGCGCGAGCCGCACGGCGTGACGGGCCATGTGATCCCCTGGAACTACCCGATGCAGATCTTCGGGCGCAGCGTGGGCGGCGCGCTGGCTGCGGGCAACGTCTGCGTGGTCAAGCCCGCCGAAGACGCCTGCCTCTCTCTCCTGCGCGTGGCGCAGCTGGCCGCCGAGTGCGGCTTTCCCGCCGGGGTGATCAACATCGTGACCGGCTACGGCCATGAAGCCGGCGACGCGCTGGCCCGCCACCCGGGCATCGACCACATCAGCTTCACCGGCAGCCCGCGCGTGGGCACCCTGATCCAGCAGGTGGCGGCCGAGCGCCATTGCCCGGTCACCCTCGAACTCGGTGGCAAGAGCCCCCAGGTGGTGTTCGCCGATGCGGACCTCGACGCCGCCGTTCCCGCCATCCTCAACGCGATCGTGCAGAACGCCGGACAGACCTGTTCGGCCGGCTCACGCGTGCTGATCGATCAGGCGATCTACGAGCCGCTGCTCGAACGACTTGGCGACGCCTTCTCCCGCCTGCGCGTGGGTCCGGCGGCGATGGACCTGGACGTGGGTCCCCTGATCCGCGCCAGCCAGCAGCAGCGGGTGTGGGACTTCCTGTCAGACGCCCAGTACGCCAACATCCCGGTGGTAGCCCAGGGCCAGATCGTCGACGAGGCGCCCGAAACCGGCTACTACCAGGCCCCCACCCTGCTGCGCGACGTGCCGGTGGACCACCGCATCGCGCAGGAGGAAGTCTTCGGGCCGGTGCTGGCCGCAATCCCTTTTCGGGACGAGGACGACGCCGTGGCCAAGGCCAATGCCACCGCCTTCGGGCTGGCCGCCGGAGTCTGGACACGCGATGGCGGACGCCAGCTGCGCATGGCGCGCCGCATCCGCAGCGGGCAGGTGTTCATCAACAACTACGGCGCCGCCGGCGGCGTGGAGCTGCCCTTCGGCGGCGTGAAGTCCTCCGGATACGGGCGGGAGAAAGGCCTGGAGGCCCTGCTGGGGTTCACCACGCTCAAGACCGTCGCGATCCGGCACGGCTAGCCCGCGCCGCGCCGGCGGTGGGCTGTGGGCTGGCCTCAGCGCAGGCGGGCGCTGGCTGCGATCGCCTCGACGCCCGGGCGTCCACGCGGAAAGAACCCCAGGCGCGGCGCCGCGTAGGTCATGGCGAAAAGTTCATCGCCCCGAACAGCCACCCACCCCACGACCGCCACCTGCAACTCATCGTGCTTGCGCACGATCGCCAGTTCGAAGCGCAATCCGGGCTGGCCCGCAAAAGTCGTGGGGTCGATGCGCGTGACCTGGACCTGGGAGCCGTCCCAGGCGTACAGGACCTCGAACAGGTTGGCCAGCTGGTCGGGCGCCATGCCGGCGCGAAACACCGGCACCCGGGGCGCTTTCTGGCCGGCAGGCGCTGGCGCGGCCGACATCAGCGGCTGCCCGCTGCGGATCCCGGGCCACAGGCGCAGGTGATCCAGGACCAGCCCCTCCTGCGTCCAGGACTCGTAGGGCTGCTGCGAACCCGGAACCGAGAACTTGTTCCAGGCAGCGCCGACCCGCAGGGCCAGGCGTCCGCTGAGGGTCTGCTCCCCCTCGACCTTCACGACGGAGGCGCAACCGGCAAGCAGTGCGAACAGGAGGCCTGCCATCAGCAGGCCCGTCAAGCGGGAAAGTTTCATGGTTTGAGCTGTGTCAGGTAGGTCCGAATCAGGCCCGCATCGCCCGCTTGCGGCGCCCGGGTCAGGTACTGCTCGAAAGCGGCCACCGCGGCGGGCGCATCGCCCTGGCGCTGTCGCAGGAGGCCGAGCGCGCGATAGGCCTGGGCGGGCGCCTGCGGGGACGCGGTCGCCAGGACAAGGTCCTGTCCTGCTCGCTCCAGGTCGTTGTGTCCCTCACGCAGGCGATAGACCTCGCCCCGCGCAAACCGCATCGCGGCATCCTCCGGGGAGCGCGCCAGGACCCGGTCAAACAAGGCCAGGCTTTGCTCGTACTGGCCACGCCGCACCTCCGCCATCAGCCACTCCAGGCGGTAGCCCGCGATGACGCGCTCGAGCGCGGGGGCCGCGGTCTCGCCGCCGCGCCCGCCCGCCAGCCGCAACAGCTCGTCGCGCCGGTTGGCAGCGGCCGGGTGGGTGGCCAGCAGCGGGTTGCGAGTGCCTGCGTCTTCCCCCCCGGTCACCCGCATTTCGCCCAGGAGGTTGTCCCAGACCTGGGCGGCCTGCGTGCCGTCGTAACCGGCGCGCTGCATCAAGGCCATCCCCAGCCGGTCGGCGCGTGACTCCTGCTCGCGGGTGAACGCGAACATGCCCGCCGTGATGCCGAACTGGGCCATCGTGCCCACCAGGCCGAACAGGCCGATCACCTGGGCGAAGGCAGCCCGGTTACGGGTGTCGCGCAGGCGCTCGAGCGAATGGCGCTCCAGGTAATGGGCCAGCTCGTGGCCCAGAACCGCAGCGAGCTGGGCCTCGTTGTCCATCCGCAGAAGCAGGCCGCTCCACACCTGCATCATCCCGTTGGGGGCCATGGTGGCATTGAACAGGGGATTGCTCACGACATGCACGCGCACGTCGGCGCAGTGCTCGCCCCCCAGGCGGCACACCAGGTCCTGCAGGTAGCGTGTGAGCGCCGGATCCCGCAGGGCGAAGGGGCTGCGTCGCAGGCGCTGTTCCTCGCGGTCCATCAGCGCCCACAGCCCCCCCTCGTCGGTGTCGGGCGAAGGCGGCGTGAATCGCCCGGGCAAGACCAGCGGCGCGCCTTGCTGCGCCTCTGCGGCGGTCTGGGCCAGCCCGGTGGCGGCCGTGGCCTGGACGGTGCCGCCCAAGCCGAGTGCGCCCAGTCCCAGGCAGTGCCGGCACGCCGAGCGCAGGAAGCCGCGGCGCGATGCGACGGGACCGGTCCTGGCGTCCATCGGGATCATGCGAGCCTTCACCGCGCCTGCGGAAAAGCCCGCAGCAAGGCGTCCAGCGACTCTTGCGCGCTACTGGGCTCACGCAGGTCGCCGTAGCCCCGATTCAGGGCGTTGAACCACACGAGGCGGCCATCGCGCAGGTCGACCAGGGAGGCATAACCCACCTGGGTCCCCCCTGTCAGGCCCACGCCGAAGAGGGCCATGGCCACCATGGCGGCCTTGCGCTCGGCGCTCGCGTAGGAGTCTCGGATCCAGAAGAACAGGGCGTAGTCCGCCCCCGTCTTTTCACGCAGGGGCGCGACGGCATCGCCCAGTGACCATTCCAGCCCGCCCGGCTTGGTCGGCAGGCGCCAGGCGCCGCCCACCACGTGGTGCAGGGAGACCGCCTGGGCCACCGCCCCGTGGAGGTGGGACAGTTCTGCGAACTCGTCGAGCTCGTTGGCGGTCAGTTCCTTGAAGCGCGTGCCAAAGCCTTTGCGCTTGGCATGCAAGGCCTCGCGGAAATGGCGCTGGGCCGCCGATGTCCAGTCGGCGCGCGGCTCGGAGATGCCCCCTGCGCTGATGGAGAACAGCTCCAGGTCCGGCGGCACGACCAGAAGCGTGGACCCGGCGGGCCGGTGCGTGAAGCCAGGCGCCAGGTTGGGCGACGCAGAGGCGGGGCTGGCCGCAGCCGCCGTCACGACCTGGGCCCGCACCGCCAGGGGAGCCGAAGCCAGGCCCGCCAGGGCGCACCCCGCCACCAGGGCCGCTTTCATCCTCAGGCGCCATCCGTCCATGCCTGTCCTCCAGTCACCTTTTGAAACACCGAATGATAGGTCCGCCACTACCCCGACTCCAGCCCGCCTCGGGCATGGTCAAGGATGAGCAACAATGCCGGCTGGCAACCCTGAAGACAGAGAAGCACACGAGGAACCCCATGAGAGTCCAGGACAAATCCATCATCGTGACGGGCGCGGGCGGCGGCATCGGCGAGGGCATCGCCCGCCGGCTGGCCCAGGAGGGCGCCCGCGTGATCGTCAACGACATCGACGCCGGGCGTGGCGAGGCGGTGGCGGCCTCGATCCGGGGTGCCGGGGGCCGCGCCGCCTTCTTCGCGGCCGACGTGACCCGCTCGGACGACGTCAAGGCCCTGGTCGCCGCCGCCGTCCAGCAGCACGGCAAGCTGGACACGATGGTGAACAACGCGGGCTGGACACACCGCAACCGACCGGCCCTGGACGTGAGCGAGGCCGAGTTCGACAAGGTCTACGCCGTCAACGTCAAGAGCATCTACCTGGCGACACTGCATGCCGTGCCGGCGCTGCGCGCCAACGGCGGGGGCAGCTTCATCAACGTCGCCTCCACTGCGGGCCTGCGGCCCCGGCCCGGCCTGACCTGGTACAACGGCTCCAAGGGCGCAGTGATCACCACCAGCAAGTCGCTGGCGGCGGAACTGGGACCCGACAACATCCGGGTGAACTGCATCAACCCCGTGTTCAACCCCGATACCGGCCTGTCGGCGGAATTCGCGGGCGGCCCCATCAACGACGCGGTGCGGGCGAAGTTCCTGGCCACCATCCCCCTGGGCCGTTTTTCCACGGCCCTGGACGTGGCCAACGCCACCCTGTACCTGGCCAGCGACGAAGCCGCCTTCATCTCGGGGGTCTGCATCGAAGTGGACGGCGCGCGCTGCGTCTGATGCCGCTGCCCCCCGCACGGGTTTGCCGGGTCGCCCAGAGGGGGCATGCGCCCGGCGGCACAATGGCGCCATGTCCGATCGCGTGATTCCCCTGGTCGCCCTGCGCCCGCCGGCCCAGCCGGTGGCCGTACCGGTTCGGGCGCGCGCGGACTCCGGCCCTGTCCACGACCGCCTGCGACGCCCGCTGCGCGATTTGCGTATCAGCGTCACGGACCGCTGCAACTTCCGTTGCAGCTACTGCATGCCCAAGGAGGTCTTCGATAAGGACTATCCCTACCTGCCGCATGCAGACCTGCTCTCGTTCGAGGAAATCACCCGGGTGGCGCGCCAGTTCGCGGCCCTGGGCGTGCGCAAGATCCGCCTGACCGGGGGTGAGCCGCTCCTGCGCAAGAACATCGAAGTCCTGATCGGACAGCTGGCCAGCCTGCGTACCCCCGAGGGCCAGCCCCTGGACCTGACCCTCACGACCAACGGCTCCCTGCTGGCGCGCAAGGCTCAGGCCCTCAAGGCGGCGGGCCTGCAACGGGTGACGGTGAGCCTGGATGGACTCGACGACGCGGTGTTTCGCCGCATGAACGATGTCGACTTCCCGGTGGACCAGGTGCTCGAAGGATTGGAAGCCGCGCGCGCCGCGGGTCTGGGCCCCATCAAGGTCAACATGGTGGTCAAGCGCGGTACCAACGACCATGAAATCCTGCCGATGGCGCGCCATTTCCGCGGCAGCGGCCATGTGCTGCGGTTCATCGAGTACATGGACGTCGGGGCCACCAACGGCTGGCGCATGGACGAAGTGCTGCCCTCGGCCGAGGTGGTCGGCCGCATCCAGGCGCAGTGGCCGCTGCTGCCCCTGGAGCCCAGCGCGCCGGGCGAGACCGCGCAGCGCTGGGCCTATGCCGACGGCGCGGGCGAGATCGGCGTCATCAGCAGCGTCACGCAGGCCTTCTGCGGTGACTGCAACCGCGCACGCCTGTCCACCGAGGGGAGCCTGTACCTGTGCCTGTTCGCCAGCCAGGGGCACGACCTGCGAGCCCTGCTGCGTGGCGGCGCCAGCGACGAGCAGATCGCGGCGGCCCTGGCCGAGATCTGGCAGGGGCGCGGCGACCGTTATTCCGAACTGCGCTCGCAGCGCCAGGACCCGGGCGCTCCCCCGTCCGGCGGCGGTCCGCGGCGGGTTGAAATGAGCTACATCGGCGGATGATCCCCTCCAGCGACATCACGGGTCTGGTGCTGGCCGGTGGCCGCGGCGCGCGCATGGGCGGCGCTGACAAGGGCTTGCAGAACTTCAACGGCATGCCCCTGGCCCTGCACACGCTGATGCGGCTGCAGCTGCAGGTGGGTGCGGTGATGGTGAACGCCAACCGCAACCTCTCGGCCTACGAGTCCTTCGGCGCGCCCGTCTGGCCGGACGCCCTGCCCGATTTCGCTGGCCCCCTGGCCGGGTTCATGACCGGGTTCGAGCATGCCGACACGTCCTGGCTGGTGACCGTGCCCTGCGACACCCCGCGGTTTCCCCTGGATCTGGTGGAGCGCCTGGCGCAGGCAGCGCACGCCCAGGACGCCGAGATCGCCATGGCCAGCGCACCCGAAGCCGACGGCGTGCTGCGCCCGCAGCCGGTGTTCTGCCTGCTGCGGCGCGACCTGATGGAGAGCCTGCACCATTTCACCCAGGCGGGCGGGCGCAAGATCGACGCCTGGACCGCACGGCACCGTACGGTCCAGGTGCCCTTCAACGCGCCTCAGGACGACCCGCGCGCGTTCTTCAATGCCAACACGCTGGACGAACTTCGCCAGCTTGAACAGGCGGGCAGGCCGTGAAATCCCTGGCGCAGATCGCCGGCGAACTGCAAGGCTATGACCCGCAGGCCCTGCGTGCGCAGGCGGTACACGATTTCCTGGAGCGACTGGCGCCACCGCTGGCCGAGACCGACACGGTGAGCCTGTTCGAGGCGCCTGGGCGCGTGCTGGCGCAGGACCTGATCTCGCCCCTGAACGTGCCGCCCCATGACAACTCGGCGATGGACGGCTATGCCTTCGACGGCGCGGCGCTGCGGTCGTCGGCGGCGCCAGACTTCGAGGTGGTGGGCACCGCGCTGGCGGGCCGGGCCTGGCGCGGTACGGTCGCCGCAGGCCAATGCGTGAAGATCATGACCGGGGCGATCATGCCCGCCGGGCTGGACACCGTGGTGCCCCAGGAGTTGGTGACCTTGCGGCAGGAGGACGGCCGCACCCGCCTGACCTTCCCGGCGAGCCTGCTGCAGCCAGGAGACAACCGCCGCCTGGCGGGCGAGGATCTGATGCGGGGCCAACCCGCGCTACGTGCCGGCGAGCGCCTGGGCCCGGCAGCCTGCGGGCTCATCGCCAGCCTGGGCCTGGCCCAGGTGCAGGTGGTGCGCCGCCTCAAGGTGGCCTATTTCTCCACCGGGGACGAGATCCTGTCCCTGGGCGAGTCCCCGCGCGAGGGCGCGGTCTACGACAGCAACCGGCACACCGTACGGGCCCTGCTGGCCCGACTCGGCTGCGAGGTCATCGACCTGGGTGTGGTGCGTGACGATCAGGCCCTGCTGCGGCAGGCGTTCACGCAGGCGGCTGGTCAGGCCGATGCGGTGATCACCAGTGGCGGGGTCAGCGTGGGCGAGGCGGACTTCACCAAGGCCATGATGCGCGAGCTGGGTGACGTCGCCTTCTGGAAGATCGCGATGCGCCCGGGCCGCCCGATGGCCGTCGGCCGCATCACCGGCCAAGGACACGACGCGGTGCTGTTCGGATTGCCGGGCAATCCGGTGGCCGTGATGGTGACCTTCCTGGCCTTCGTGCGTCCGGCCCTCCTGCGCATGATGGGGGCGCGGCCAGAGCCGCAGGTGCTGCTGCGCGCGCGCAGCAGCGAATCGATCCGCAAGAAGCCGGGACGCACCGAATACCAGCGCGGCATCGTCACCTGCGGCGCGCAAGGCCACTTGCAGGTCCGCACCACCGGGAGCCAGGGCTCTGGCGTGCTGCGCTCCATGGTGGAGGCCAATGGTCTGATCGTGCTGCACCACGACCAGGGGTCGGTCGCCCCCGGCGACGAGGTGGACGTGATGATGTTCGACGGGGCGTTCTGACGCACCCCGCACGACTCAGTGCCGCAGCAGGTTGCGGCCGATCATTTCCTGGCGTGGATCCACGATCTCGAGCAGTTCACGCGCGGGCGGCAGGGGCAGGCGCACGCCGTTGAGGCGCAGCAGCGCCCGCAGTTCGGACAGCACCGCGAGGTCGACGCCGGCGTCACCTTGGCGATGCAGCAGGCGTTCATGGTCCGCCAGCACCGACTCCAGCAGTTCGAGCACGGGCCGCGGAACGAACAGGCCGCCATCGAGCTCGGGGATGGCCTTGGGAAGTTGTCGCATATCAGTCTCCTTGGGTCGAAGGAAACTACGCGGACCCGCGGTGCCGTGCTGTCGGCGCAAGCCCCGCCGGCTGACGGACAGCCAAGGCGGGTGGACGCGGCGCCGGACTACCCGGGCGCTTACTTGGCCACCAGGTCCTCGGGCCCGTGATGCGCCACGGGCTCCTCGCGGGCCGAGGTCTTGTTGGCGCCAGGCACGGACTTGCGCGCAAACAGCGTGTACATGGTCGGCACCACGAAGATCGTGAGCAGCGTCCCCAGCGACATGCCACCGACGATGACCCACCCGATCTGCTGGCGGCTCTCCGCACCGGCCCCGGTGGAAATCGCCAGCGGCACGGCGCCCAGCACCATCGCACCGGTCGTCATGAGGATGGGGCGCAGGCGCTGCGCGGCGGCCTTGACGAGCGCATCGATCGTTTCCATCCCCTGCTCGCGCAACTGGTTGGCGAATTCGACGATCAGGATGCCGTGCTTGGTGATCAGGCCCACCAGGGTGATCAGGCCGATCTGCGAGTACACGTTCAGCGACCCCCCCGACCACTGCAAGGCCAGCAGCGCCCCGATGGTGGACATCGGCACCGACAGCATGATCACGAGGGGATCCACGAAGCTTTCGAACTGCGCGGCCAGCACCAGGAAGATGAACAGCAACGCCATCACGAAGACGATGGCCAGCGCACCCTGCGAACTGCGGAACTCGCGCGAGGTGCCGTTGAGCTCCGTGCTGTACCCGGTCTTGAGGATCTTGGCCGCGGTCTGGTCCATGAAGGTCAGGGCCTGGCCCAGCGAGTAATCGGGCGCCAGGTTGGCGGTGATGGACACGGAGCGGCGCTGGCCGAAGTGATTGAGTTCACGCGGGCTCACGCTCTCGCGCACCTTCACCAGCGCCGACAGCGGGATCATCACGTCGTTGCGTCCGCGCACCTGGATGCGGTCGATGTCCTCGGGCGTGCTGCGCCCGGTGGACTGCACCTGCACGATGACGTCGTATTGCTCCGCGTCGCGCTTGTAGCGGGTGACGTTGCGGCCGCCCAGCATGGTCTCCAGGGCCTTGGCCACCACCTCGACGCTCACGCCCAGGTCGGCGGCCTTGTCGCGGTCCACCTCGATGCGCAATTCGGGCTTGTTCAGGCGCAGGTCCACGTCGGGCTGCAGGATGCCGGGGTTCTTGGCGATCTCGTCCAGGAACTGGCGGGTGACGCGATTGAGGTTCTCGTAGCTGTCCGAGGTCTGGATCACGAAGTTCAGGGGGCGCTCGCGAAAGCCCTGCCCCAGCGAGGGCGGCGTGATCACGAAGGCATTGACTCCAGGCAGCGAGCCCATGCGCGGTCCCATCTCACGGGCCAGCTGCAAGGTGGTGCGCTCGCGCTGCTCCCAGTCGACCGCGCGGAAGATCACGCTGGCCTGTGACACCGTGGGGTTGCCCACGTTGCCGAAGATGCGATCGAACTCCTTGTAGTTCTGTCCCATGCGCTCCATGACCTGCGCATAGCGGTTGGTGTACTCCAGCGTGGAGCCGTCGGGGGCATTCACCACCGCCAGGATGGTGCCGCGGTCTTCGAGCGGCGCCAGCTCCTGCTTCATCATCGGCCAGACGGTGGCGATGCCCCAGGCTGCCAGTCCCATCACGCCCAGCACCAGCCAGCGCGCCTGCAGCAGCCACCCGCGCACACCGCCCGATCCACCGCCCGCCGGGGTCCAGCGCGCCGTGACGATCCACCGCAGCAGTCGCTCATAGCCCCCCGAGACGGCATTCAGGCCACGCTCCATGGTGCGGTCGAACCAGCCCGGCTTCGGGTTGTGCCGCAGCAGCTTGGAACACATCATGGGCGTGAGCGTGAGTGCCACGAAGCCCGAGACCATCACCGCCCCGGCCAGGGCCAGGGCGAACTCCGCGAACAGGCGCCCGGTGCGTCCCGGTGTGAAGGCCAGTGGCGCATACACCGCCACCAGGGTGAAGGTCATGGTGATGACCGCAAAACCGATCTCGCGCGCGCCCTTGATCGCCGCGGAGAAGGGGTCGAGCCCCTCCTCGATGTGCCGGAAGATGTTTTCCAGCATCACGATGGCATCGTCCACCACCAGACCGATGGCCAGTACCAGCGCCAGCAGCGTGAGGGTGTTGATGGTGAAGCCAGCCAGCGCCATCATGGAGAAGGTGCCGATCAGGCTGACCGGAATGGTGACGATGGGGATGATGGACGCACGGAACGTACGCAGGAAGAAGAAGATCACCAGCGCCACCAGCACCACCGCCTCGACGATGGTCTGGTACACGTTCTTGACCGAGCGGTCGATGAAGAGGGAGTTGTCGTTGGCGATCTCGACGTTCACCCCGGGCGGCAGGTCGGCCTTCAGCCGCGGCAGCATCTCGCGCACGCCGGCCGAGAGCACCAGCGGGTTGGCCGTGGCCTGCCGGATCACGCCAGCGGAAATGGCGGACTGGCCATTGAGGCGTACCGCGCTGCGCTCGTCGGCCGGACCCTCGCGCACCTGGGCCACATCCCGCAACTTGACCGGGAAGCCGTTGACGTTGCGGATCACGATATCGCCGAACTGCCCCGGGCGCACCAGATCGGTCTGCGAGGTGACACTGAATTCGCGCTGCTGCGATTCGATGCGGCCGGCGGGCAGCTCCAGGTTGCTGCGGCGGATCGCGTCCTCCACGTCCTGGGTGGTGAGGCGGTAGCCGGCCAGGCGGTCGGCGTCCAGCCACACCCGCATGGCGTATTTGCGTTCGCCGAAGATGCGCACATCGGCCACGCCGGTGACGGTTTGCAGACGCGGCTTGATGATGCGGTTGATCAGGTCGTTGATCTGCAGCGGGTTGAGCGTGTCGCTGGTGAAGGCCAGCCAGATCACCGGGAAGGCGTCGGCCTCGACCTTGGCAATCACCGGCTCCTCGATGGCCACCGGCAGGCGGTTGCGCACGCGCGCAGTGCGGTCACGCACCTCGGCGGCGGCGGCATCGGCATCCTTCTCGAGGCGGAACTTGACCGTGATCTGGCTCTGGTCGGCGCGGCTGATGGAGGTGATCACGTCCACCGCGTCGATGCCGGCGATGGAGTCTTCCAGCGGCTTGGAGACCTGCGACTCGATCACCTCGGCCGAGGCGCCCGGATAACGCACCGAGACCGTGACCACCGGCTCGTCGATCTTGGGGTACTCGCGCACCGACAGGCGGTTGAAACTGACCAGGCCCACCAGCACCACCAGCAGGGACAGCACGGTCGCCAGCACGGGCCGGCGGATGGAGATCTCGGGCAACTGCATGGCGCGTTCCTGGAAGGGTGTGGGGGGTCAGCTGGCGGCGCGGCCGCCGGCCTGGGCCTGTTGCAGGCAGGGGTTGGGACCGGAAGGCGCAGGGCCGGAGCGACCGCCCAGGGCCGGGGCACCCGGCCGGCCTGCGGCCTGGGCACGCGCGGCGGAAGCGCCGGACGCCGCGGTCGCCGCAGCGGAGGCGGCGCCCGAGGCCGCCCCTGCGGCTGGAGCGGCACCCCCGGCGCCCCCCGGGCCGCGCGGCACCTCGATCACGCGCACGGCGATGCCATCGCGCTGCAGGCGCTGCTGGCCCGCAGTGACCACCGTGTCACCGGCCTTGACGCCTTCGAGGATCTCGACCTTGCCCGGCTGGCGGATACCGACCTTGACCTCGGTCCGCTGCACGATACGGCTGGCAGGCTCGGTGCCGGGCACGACCTTGAAGATGAACTGGCGTCCTGCCTGGGGCACGATGGCCTCCTCGGGGACTACCAGGGCGTCCTGGCGCTCGCCGAAGACTGCCGTCACGCGGGCGAACATGCCCGGTCGCAGCTGCTGCTGCCGGTTGTCGATGCAACCGCGCACGCCGACCGATCGGCCGTTGGCGTCCACCAGCGGGTCGATGGCCTGGACCACGGCGGTGAACTTGCGCCCCGGCAGGGCGTCGAGCGCCACGACCGCGACCTGGCCCTTGCGCACCTTGGTCTGAAAGCGTTCGGGCAGACGGTAGTCGACGAGGATGGCGTCCAGGTCCTCGATGTTGACGATGTCGGCGCCGTCCTTGAGGTAGTCGCCGACGTTGATGCTGCGAATGCCGGCAATGCCGTCAAAGGGCGCGAGGATGCGAAGCCGGTCGGCCTGCGCGCGGGCCAGGGCCAGCTTGGCCTCGGCCACCTGCAGGGACGCGCCGCTTTCATCGACCGAGCGCTGGCTGATGAAGTTCTGGGCCACGAGTTCCTGGTTGCGCTTGTGGTTGGCCCGGGCGATGGACAGTTCGGCCTGCGCCTGCGCCACCTGGGCACGCGGCAGGTCGTCGTCCAGTTGCACCATCAGCTGCCCGCGCTGCACGCGGTCGCCGTCGCGGAAATTGATCTTCGCCACGCGGCCGCTCACCTCGGGACGCAGCATGACGCTCTGGCGCGAACGCAGCGTGCCCACGGCCAGGGTGTCATCGACCAGACGGACCACAGCCACCTGCGCCACCTCGACCCCGGGTGCGCGTACCGCGCCCGAGGCGGCCGACGCGGGCGCGCCGGCCGGTGCGGCGGCGGGCTTGCCATCGGCGGCGGCGGCTTGCGAAGGCGCGGGCCGGTTCTGGTACCACCAGGCCGCGCCCGAGGCGGCTGCGATGCCGACTGCGGCCACGACGAGGTAAAGGGGTTTGGAAGCCATGGAGGGGAACTTTCTTATGACATGCCGGGCCGATTCGTCGTCGGCGAATCGGCCAATGTATCAGTGCTTGACACGGCCTGCATTGGGGGCACTACGTGCATCCCACCCCCAAGCTCGCCTACTGGGGCCAGCGGCGCGCCCCCTGCGCGAGGGCTTCAGCGGCGCTGCGCGAGCTCGACGCCGCGATTGGCCAGGGCATCCGCGCGTTCATTGCCCGGATCGCCGTTGTGCCCGCGCACCCAGCGCCAGTCGATGCGGTGGCCACCCTGCTGCACCAGGGTATCCAGTTGCTGCCACAGCTCCACGTTCTTCACCGGCTGCTTGCCAGCGGTGCGCCAGCCCTTGGCCTTCCAGCCAGGCAGCCACTCGGTGATGCCCTTGAGAACGTACTGGCTGTCCAGGAACAGGGTGACCTCGCAGGGGCGCTTGAGGGCCGACAGGGCCTGGATCACCGCCATCAGCTCCATGCGGTTGTTGGTGGTGGCGAGCTCGCCGCCAAAGAGCTCCTTCTCGGTGCCGCCCGCCTTGAGCAGCACGCCCCAGCCGCCGGGGCCGGGATTGCCCTTGCAGGCGCCGTCGGTGTAGATCTCGATGGGATTCACAGGATGTGGTTCTTGGTGTGGATCGCGTGGGCCTGCGGATGCTGCGTGCGGTGACCGCGATTGGCCAGGGGGACCGGTGCCGCCGCGATGGTCGCACGCCGCTTCCAGGCCGCTCCCATGAGTTTCACGCCGCGCACGCGCTTGACCGCCACGATGAAATACGCCGCCCCGAAGATGGGCCACCAACGATCGCCCAGAGGGTCCATCCAGTCGAAGCGGTCCAGCCACTTGCGCGTGGCGAACGCCGGCCGCCAGCAGCCAAAACGGCCAGTCTCCACCTCGAACCCCAGCAGCCGCAGCCAGTCACGCAGGCGCCGGTAGCCGATGAACTCGCCCGCCTCGGGCAGGAACAGCTCGCCCACCCCCAGGCGCCGCCACAGGTGCGCGCGACGCTGACGCAGGCCCCAGAGGCTGGCCGGATTGAGGCCGCAGATCACCACGCGTCCCTCGGGCACCAGCACCCGCTCGACCTCGCGCAGGGTGGCATGCGGATCGACACTCAATTCCAGGGTGTGGGGCAGCACCACCAGGTCCAGGCTGGCGGCGTCAAAGGGCAGCGTGTGCGTGTCGGTCAGGAAATCGGGGGTCCGCCCGGCGGTCTCGGCCCCGGGCTCCAGGCCCAGCCAGCGGTGCGGCATGCGATTGGCCCGCAGGGTGTCGACCACGGGCAGGCCCAGTTGCACCGCGTGATAGCCGAAGATGTCGGCCACCGCCTCGTCGAAGGCGGCCTGCTCCCATGCCAAAAGGTAAGCCCCTGGAGGGGAATCGAACCACTGCTGCATTCCTATAATCCGCTCGCTCATGAAGTTACATCCCCTGCCGGCCTTTCAGGACAACTACCTCTGGCTGTTGCAAGACGGGCAACGGGCGCTGGTGGTGGACCCCGGGGACGCCGAACCGGTGCTTGCCGGATTGCGGCAGGCTGCAGCGCGGTTGGAGGCGATTCTAGTCACGCACCACCACGGCGACCACACAGGCGGTGTGCAGGCCCTGCGCGAGGCGACCGGGGCCGTGGTCTACGGCCCGGCCCGCGAGGACATTCCCGCGCCCTTCACGCCGGTGTCCGGCGGCGACACCGTTCGCGTGCTCGGCCTGGACTGGCAGGTGATCGATGTCCCCGGGCACACCGCAGGCCATATTGCGTACTATTGCGCGGACGTGGACGGCGCCCCGCTCCTGTTCTGCGGCGACACGCTGTTTTCCGGCGGCTGCGGCCGCCTGTTCGAGGGCACGCCCGCGCAGATGCTGGACTCGCTGGACCGCCTGGCGGACCTGCCTGGCGCCACCCGGGTCTGCTGCGCCCACGAATACACCGTGTCCAACCTGCGCTTCGCACGCGCCGTGGAGCCCGGCAACGCCGGACTGATCGAGTACCTGTCGCATTGCGAAGACCTGCGCGCCCAGGGCGAACCCACCCTGCCCTCGACCCTCGAGCGGGAGCGCCAGGTCAACCCCTTCCTGCGCACGCGAGCACCGGATGTGATCCGCGCGGCGCAGGCCTTCAACGGCGCGGACCCCAGCGACCCGGCGGGTGTCTTCGCCGCGATCCGCCAATGGAAGAACGAATTCAAATGAGATCCTTGCTGTTAGTGGCTTGCCTGGCCCTGGGTCTGGCGGGATGTGCCACCGGCCCGGCCTTCGCGCCGCAAGCACCGGCGGCGAGCGCGGAGCCCGCCGTGACCTCCGTCGCGGTGCCTGCGGCAGCCTCGGCCCCTGCTGCGAACGCGCGCCCGGGCGCAGCGGCCTCCGTCGTGCCGGCCGGCCCCCTGCAGCCGATCACGGCCGCCGAGGCGACCAGTTCCAGCGTGGCCCTGCTCGAGACGCCCCCGGACCTGTGGGACCGCATCCGCCGCGGCTTTGGCATGCCCGCTCTGGACACCGACCTGGTGCGCCAGCACGAGCAGTGGTACGCCAGCCGGCCCGAGTACATCCAGCGCATGACCGAGCGTTCGCGCAAGTACCTGTTTCACATCGTCGAGGAACTCGAGCGGCGCGGCATGCCCACCGAACTGGCCCTGCTGCCCTACATCGAGAGCGCCTTCAATCCGCAGGCTGTCTCCAGCGCGCGCGCGGCGGGCATGTGGCAGTTCATGCCGGCCACCGGCGCCGAGTACGAGCTGCGCCAGAACGTCTTTCGCGACGACCGCCGTGACGTGCTGGCCTCCACCCGCGCCGCCCTGGACTACCTGCAGAAGCTGCACGCCATGTTCGGTGACTGGCACCTGGCGCTGGCCGCCTACAACTGGGGCCAGGGCAGTGTGAGCCGCGCCATTGCGCGCAACCAGCGCATGGGCCTGGGCACGGCCTACACCGACCTGAACATGCCCAATGAGACGCGCAACTACGTCCCCAAGCTGCAGGCCGTGAAAAACATCGTGGCCAATCCGGCGCAGTTCAAGGCGGAACTGCCCCTGATCGAGAACCACCCCTATTTCCAGAGCGTGACCATCACCCGCGACATCGACGTGGCCCTGGCCGCGCGCCTGGCCGACGTGCGGCTGGAGGATTTCAAGGCGCTGAACCCCTCCCTGAACCGGCCCGTGATCCTGGCGGCGGGGACGCCCCAGATCCTGCTGCCCTGGGACAACGCCACGGTGTTCCAGCGCAATTTCGAAGGCCACACCACGGGACGCTACGCCAGCTGGACGGCGTGGACGGCGCCGTCCACCATGTCCGTGGCCGAAGCCGCGCGCCGTGTGGGCATGAGCGAGCCGGAGTTTCGCAGCGTCAACAACATTCCCCCGCGCATGCTGATACGCGCCGGATCGACCGTGCTGGCACCGCGCGGCGCGGCGGTGGTCTCCGACGTCACCAGCCGCATCGCCGACACCGCGCAATTGAGCCTTGCACCCGAGGTCAGCGTGCGCCGCACCACGGTGAAGGCAGGCAAGCAGGACACGGTGGCCTCGATCGCAGCCCGCTACCGCGTGAAGGCCGCGGATGTCGCGCGCTGGAATGACGTCGAGGCGTCCGCCCGCTTCCAGCCGGGACAGACGGTCACGCTGGAACTGCCGGTGCGCGCCAAGTCGACAGGCGCCAAGGCGGGTGGGCAGAAGACGGCCAAGGCCAAGCCACGCAACGGCAACAAGCCGCAAACCGCAGCAGCGGCCAAGCCGCCACGCTGAGGCGCCCTGCGCTCAGGCCCTGAATCGGTCCTTGGCCCGCCGGGCGTAGGCGTTGGTGAAGGTGCGCGAGAGGTCGATGCGGCTGCTCCCCACCCCCGCATCAAAGGCCGACAAGGCCCGCCAGGCGGTGCGCGCGCCTTCGGGGCTGAGGATGCCATCCGGGGAAAGGGATTCGCGCAGCCGCTCGAACGAGGCCAGGTACAGCGCGCGGTCCCCCAGCAGGTAGGCCTCGGGCACGGTCTTGACGATGTCGCGGGGACCGGCTGTCTGCAGCCACTTCAGGGCGTGGACGGTGGCATGCACCAGCGCCTGGCAGACCTGCGGATGCTTCTGGATGAAGTCCTGGCTGGCCATGAGGCAGGCCGCGGGCATGGGCCCGCCAAACACCTGCTCGGTGCCCCGCAGCGTTCGCGTGTCGCTGATGATGCGCACCTCGGCCCGCTGCTCCAGCACGGTCATGGCCGGGTCGCCGTTGCACAGGGCATCGATCTGGCCGGCACGCAAGGCATTCTGGGCCGGCAGGGCGCTGCCCACGGTCACGAAGCTCGCCTCCTCAGGCCGCAGTCCGGCCTGCGCCAGGACCCGATTGGCCATGAGATGGCTGACGGAGCCCGGGGCCGACACGCCGATGCGCAGCCCGCGCAGGTCGGTAACGCCACGGAAGTGGGGCACGGTGCGGGTCGAGACGCCCAGAGCGATCGCGGGCGCCCGCCCCTGCAGCACGAAGGACTGCACGCCCTGGCCCCGCGCCTGCAGGGCCAGCACCTGGTCAAAGGTGCCGGCCGAGACCTCGGAGGACCCGGCCGGGCCGTCCAGCCATTCGACCTCCAGTCCCTCGGCCTTGAAGTAACCCAGCTGCTCGGCGATGGTCAGCGGCAGGAAGGCCAGTTCGCCCTTGCCGGGGACCGAGAGGGCCACGCGCGGCTTTTCCAGGCGGGACTGCGCCCGCAATGCCGGCGCCACCAGGACCGAGGCCGGCCATGCAGCAGCCACCGCGAGAACGCGTCGGCGTGTGCCACCGGGGGAATTCATGTCGCGAAGCTCTCCTTGCCAGGGAAGATTCCAGCGTACAGGGAGCGCGCATGCACCGCATCGGGGCGATCCCCGTCGGGGTTTCCACCAGAAACAGGGAACCTTCCTAGAACAGCCCGGCGAACAGGATCGCGATATTGACGGCCAGGGCCAGTACCCAGACGAGGCTGCGCAAACTGGCGCGCCCGCCCAGGTAGGCCACGATGTAGACGATACGCAATGTGACAAATATCACCGAGAGGGTGTCGACGAGGGTCTGGGCAGCCCCCATCTGGTGAGCGATCAGCACCGCGCCGATGAAAAAGGGCAGTGCCTCGAAGCTGTTGGCCTGCGCCGCGTAGGCCCAGGCGGCACGGCCCTCCTGGCGTGCCTGCCAGGCGCGCGGGTTCACGTTGTCATACCCGCCCTCCCGTCGCGGCCGGCCGAACCCGTCCTGCTTGGCCAGGCCCGCGCAGATGAAGGGCAGCAGCGCCGCGACCAGGACGCAGGCATAGGACACGGTGAAAGGAGTGACAGTCATGGCAGGTATTCCTCGAAGGCGGGTGTGTGTGATGGGGGGCTATCGCCGGTCGACCAGGGCATGGGCGATGGTGCCCAGGTCCACGTATTCGAGCTCGCTGCCCGCGGGCACACCGCGCGCCAGACGGGTCACGGACAGGCCCCGCGCCTTGAGCGCCTCGCCGATCACATGCGCGGTGGCCTCGCCTTCGGCGGTGAAGTTGGTGGCCAGGATCACCTCCTGCACCTCACCGGCGGTGGCGCGCTCGAACAGCTTGGACAGTCCGATGTCCTTGGGGCCGATGCCATCGAGCGGGCTGAGTTTTCCCATGAGAACGAAGTAGAGCCCCCGAAACGCCGCGGTGCGCTCCACGGCGGCCTGATCGGCGGGCGTCTCCACCACGCACAGCTTGCTGCGATCGCGTTGCGCGTCGGCGCAGGTCTCGCAGACCTCGTCCTCGGTGAAGGTGTGGCACAGGTCGCAGTGGCGGGTGCGGCTGGCCGCGGCCTGCAGGGCCTGGGCCAGCATCTGCGCGCCCTCGCGGTCATGCTGCAGCAGGTGGTAGGCCATGCGCGACGCGGTCTTCTGGCCCACGCCGGGCAGGCGGCGCAAGGCTTCGATCAGCGCGGGAAGGCTGTGGGACACCCTGCGGCCCGTCGGTTCAGAACGGGAACTTCATGCCACCGGGCAGACCCGGCATGCCGGCGGTGAGCTTGCCCATTTTCTCCTGCGAGGTCTCTTCGGCTTTCCGCACCGCGGCGTTGAAGGCAGCGGCCACGAGGTCTTCGAGCATGTCCTTGTCGTCGGCCAGCAGGCTCGGGTCGATGGTCACGCGCTTGACGTCGTGCTTGCAGGTCATGGTGACCTTGACCAGGCCGGCGCCGGACTCGCCGCTCACCTCGATGGTGCCCAGTTCGTCCTGCGCCTTCTTGAGGTTTTCCTGCATGGCCTGGGCCTGCTTCATGAGGCCGGCGAGTTGTCCCTTGTTGAACATGAGGGGTTTTCCTTTAGCTGTGGGTGCCGCTCGGTTGAACGGGCTTGATGCTTCCAGGCACGATTTTCGCGCCAAAGTCCTGGATCATTTTCTGCACGAAGGGATCCCCCAGGATGAAGGCTTCGGCTTCGCGCTGGCGTTCGGCAGCGGCATGGGCGTTGCGCCGCGCCGGGCTGTCGGTGACGGGCCCGATCTCCACGCCCAGCGTGACCGGGTGGCCGGCCCCCTGCAGGGCCGCCTGCAGGCGCTCGCGGGTCGTGGTCTGGTTCAGGGATTCGCGCTCGACGCGCAGTACCCAGTGGTCGGTGTCGCGGCCCACCAGCTGCGACTGCAAGGCGAGCTCGCGCGCGAGGGCGCTGACGGCCTCGGCAGCCACCAGCGATTGCACGGTGGCATGCCAGAAGTCGCCTTCCTCGGTGGCCACGTAGTCGGTGGCAGGGCGGGCTGCCGCAGCCTCCCGAGCGGGCTCGGCCTGAACCCGCACGGGCACGCCGAGCACCGGGCTGCCCGGTCGCCCGTCGGTCGGCGCTGCGGGGGCGCGCGCGGCTTGCGGGCGGGAGCGAGGCTCGATGACCGGCAGGACCTGTCCGGGCGGCGCATCGACTGCGGGCACCGCGGTCACCGCGGGGCGGGGTGCGGACAGCGCCGGCGCGAGCGCAGGGGGGGGCACGGGCGCCGCCGCCGCGGCCACGGGCGCGACCGGAGCGACCGGCGATACCGGCGGCCTCAGGGGTTCAGGCGGACTTTTTTTTTCAGCCGGAGCCGAAGGCTGGATCGCGCCAGGCTTGAAGGCCAGCAACCGCAGCAGCACCATGGTCAGCGCCGCGTACTCGTCGGGGGCCAGGCCCAGCTCGGCGCGCCCATGCAGGCACAGGCTGTAAAGCAGTTGGGTCTCGTCGGCCGGCAGCAGGGTGGCCAGGCGGGCGATTTCCGCGGTCTCGCTGTCGGCGGGGTCCGCCGCCCCGGACGCGGAGGGAACGGCCTGCACCACGGCCATGCGCTGCAAGACCGAGGTCATGTCCTCCAGGGTGGCCGCGGCGCTCAGGCCGTTCAGGCGCAGCGCTTCGCAGGTCTGCACCACGCCAGCCCCGTCCGAATCGGCCAGGGCCTGCACCAGGCGGAACACATGGCCGCGGTCGGCGCTTCCGAGCATCTGGCGCACCGCGGCTTCCTCGATCTGGCCGCTGCCGAAGGCGATCGCCTGGTCGGTGAGGGACAGCGCGTCGCGCATGGAGCCGCGCGCCGCGCGTGACAGCAGGCGTAGCGCCGGGGCCTGCGCCGGCACGCCCTCGGCCTGCAGCACACGGGCCAGATGCTCCTGCACGGTCTCGGGGGCCATGGGCCGCAGGTTGAACTGCAGGCAGCGTGACAGCACCGTCACCGGCACCTTCTGCGGGTCGGTGGTGGCCAGCACGAACTTGAGGTACTCGGGCGGCTCCTCGAGCGTCTTGAGCATGGCGTTGAAGGCATGCCCGGTGAGCATGTGCACCTCGTCGATCATGAAGACCTTGAAGCGGCCCTGCACCGGCTTGTAGACGGCCTGCTCCAGGAGCTGCTGGACTTCGTCCACGCCCCGGTTGGAGGCGGCATCGAGCTCGGTGTAGTCGACGAAGCGGCCGGCGTCGATATCGGTGCAGGCCTGGCACACCCCGCAGGGCTCGGCGGTGATGCCGCCCTGACCGTCGGTGCCCTGGCAATTGAGGGACTTGGCCAGCACCCGGGACACCGTGGTCTTGCCGACGCCGCGCGTGCCGGTAAAGAGGTAGGCGTGGTGCAGGCGCTGCTGCGTCAAGGCATTGGTGAGGGCCTGCACCACGTGCTCCTGGCCCACCATCTCGCCAAAGGTGCGCGGACGGTATTTACGGGCCAGGACGAGGTACGACATCGGCGCCATTCTACGGGGCGGGGGCCCCCTCCCGCGGCCCGATCCCCCTGCCCTCGCCTACAATCTCCGGTGACGGGCCTCCCCGCATGGTGAAGCGGCCAACCGGGTCAGGTGGGGAACCAAGCAGCCCTAACTGTGGAGCCAGTGCCGGGGGTAAGGCTCGTCAACTTC
>JACCDK011927985.1_pt1 | contig 26510 bp, 28 predicted proteins | sample 7445871 | NCBI WGS metagenome assembly JACCDK01 (sample SAMN15323436, study PRJNA562643) | freshwater metagenome | isolation source: river surface water | place: USA:Blue River Watershed | collected 2017-08-15 | reverse complement strand
TTTCAACTAAAGCCGACTATATTGAAGTATTGCTAACACAACGTGAAGCATTAGATTCAAGAATAGAATTAATTGAAACTAAATTAAAACAATTAAAAGCAAAAGTCAATATATACCGAGCTTTGGGGGGTGGATGGAATTAAGGTTGATCTTATGCACTCAAAAACGCTCAAATCAAGTGAAGGGGCTATGATTAAGAAAGATGCATTCAAGTACAAAATAAGACGAAAAACATATAGTAGATATGATTGAACGCATAAAATTATGTATAAAGCGTCGATAAATTTACGTACTTCAATCATGTTAAACATAAATGTTATGAAAAAAATTAGCTCTGTTTTCTTACTCACTTGTCTTATTTTTTTATCCTCTTGTCAAGGAACTGAATCCGCCGCTTCATCCAATGAAGCTAGTACTACTAGCGAATCTACTGCTGGTCAATCTGCAGTACAAGATGATGAATCTCAAAAAAATGTGGTACAAGTTGCCGTTGGCAGTAAAGACCACACAACATTAGTTACTGCTGTAAAAGCGGGCGAATTGGTTGATGCATTAAGTAATGCTGGACCATTTACTGTTTTCGCTCCAACAAATGAAGCATTTGCAAAACTGCCAGCTGGTACTGTTGAGGGATTATTAAAACCCGAAAGCAAAGAAACACTTATTGATATACTTCAATATCATGTTTCAGTAGGCGTGTATAAAATAGAAAATTTGCAAGATGGGCAATCAATTGGACAGGTAAATGGCGGAAATATTACCATTACCAAAAAAGACGGTGCAATATATGTAAATGGAACTGCTAAGGTGATTGCCTCTGTACCAGCGTCTAATGGAATTGTACATGTTATTGATGGTGTACTATCTGATGCTAAAAAATAGTTTTCATTTCTTTTTATAAGTTTGGTATTTTATTGCTCAGGTTTAATCGCCTGGGCAATTTTCATTTGGAGCACGATTGAAATACTCAATGCTCTTTGCTTCGCTAGCTCCGCTTTCTCTCCTTCAAAATTGGTATCAACCGTCTCTACAAACAATTTGTTCCAATAATCAAAATGCGCTTTTGTAATCGGCATAATTTGATTCAAGTTGGCATGTTGTTGAACAGGGTTGCCTGAATAGGTTCCTGTGAAAAACAATGTATTTTCCCAGAAATCATACATAGTGGGTAAATGTTTATCCCAATTTACTTTAGCGATATCATTAAAAATATAACCGAGCATTTCATCTTTTTTGATCTTCTCATAAAATGCATCAACTAGTTGAATGATATCTTTTCTAGAAGTGATTTCTTTTTTCATACAAAATATTAAGTGGTAATATTAATGATGTGTCATGATTTATAAATCCTTTCGATTAAATTTTCTTGTTGAAAAATATGAAGGAATGGCTATCCATAAGAATAAAACAAAAAATGATATAACCAAACCTAAAGTGGTTCCAAAAAAATTCTTGAAAATAGCCCCTGTATATCCCATCATAGCAGAAATATCTAACTTAAGTAAAATTAAAATTCTACCTAAATCTATTGGATTCAAAGCACTCACAAAGATCATTGGTCTTTCCAATGGATAATCTGCAAATTGAAACAATAAGAAAAGCACAAAACCATCAAATAATAAAGAGAAATACATCCATAAAAATATTGCCATCCCAATACCTTTTGCCTTATCTCTAATTTGAACTGCTGCCAATAAAGAAATGGATACAAAACTGATACTTAAAAGTATGCCTACAATGATCATTAATATTGATACAAAATTGACTTGGAAAAATAATATTGGCAGCCCTACGCCTAACAAAAAAGCCAAGGAAAGCGATAATGCAAGTCCTGTCATGAGGCTTAACCAAATTGTTTTTCGTTGCAAAGGCTGACTCACCATTAATTCAATAAACTCGGCACTATTGTATATATAAATCGTTGAAAATATGATACTAAATAAGGGCACTACAATGAGGACAATATTCAATAAGCTCAGCATCCCCTTACTTACATTGTCTTCTAAACCAAACAGAGAAATAGTGGTTGCAAATAAAACAATGGTATAAATGACTACAATCCTGCTTCTAAGGATATCGGTCATGATATATTTAATAATTTTTTTCATTAAGCTCCTTTTAACATGATATGTGCAATTGCCTTAGATAGTTTTTCTTCGCCCGTCTCCTTTCGCAATTCTTGCATTGAACGATGAAAACCTAACTTACCCTCTTGCATATAAATTACTTCTGTCACCAAATCATCTAAATCACTCAATACATGCGATGTGATCATTATTAATTTCCCCTTTTGCTTTTCAAGATGTATTTTTTCTTTTAATATTTCTGTGGCAATAGGATCTAAACCTGCTGTAGGTTCATCCAGAATCAACACATCGGGATTGAATAAGAATGCAAGTGCCGCACTCACTTTTTGCGTTGTGCCTCCTGACAAAGTGCGCATTCGCTTATTCAAAAGCCCTTTTAATTTAAATGCATCTATTAAATCTTCATCTAGTTTATCAAGTTGATTGCCTCTGATATCTTTCATCATTTCCAAGACATGTCCTATTGTCATATTGTCTGGATACCTACCAATTTGAGGCATGTAACCAATTTTTGCCCGATAAGTCCAATCAGTAGCAATGTCTTTCTTATTAAAAAAAATTGTACCGCTATTAGGAATCACCATTCCAAGAATACTTTTTATGAGCGTCGTTTTTCCACTGCCATTAGGCCCAATTAAAAGCACACATTCGCCACTATTACACTGTACCGACACATCATCCAATGCTTTTAATTTGCCGAATTGCTTTGTTATATTTTGCACAACAATCATACTTCAATTTTTTCTTTTCACCCTATACTAAAATGCTTTTTGCATTAAAGGAAAATCGTCCTTTAAATTTTCGGGTGTAATACTTGGAATTACCTTTTCGGTTTTATCTAACAAAGTCGTAATAAAACTTCTGAATAGCATCATTGCAGGAGGATTTTTCTCCACAATCATGGAATACATACTAATAGGACGATAAGGAATATCTCCTATTTTATCTTTGTTGATATCATAACCTTCATGTTTATCCCAGTAATTATGATTAAATTTATTTAAAACCAAGCTGCCGTTAGTTCCTACATCAAAAGTGTTCCCAATGAAATTGTTACGTTCTACATTAATGTCCATGCAGCTGGCTTGCACTTTCATTGCCCAGCCATTATTTAAAAATGTGTTGTTTATAAATTGAATTCTTGATGCCCCTTCCATATAAACGCCACTTGTATTTTTTTCAAAGTTATTTCCCTTAATATAACTATCTGAAATCTCCTTCAACAAAAGCCCATAAGCAGCATCTCCCCAATTCTCTTTAAAGTTATTATTGAGCATTTTCACATGATTCGAATACATCACAGCCACCCCAGCTCCATTTGCAATGAAAGTGTTCCCTATATATGAATCATTATTAGAAAACATAAAATGTAACCCGTAACGAATATTCTTAGTAGTGACGTTCTTTTGAATAAGCGAATGTTTTACAAATTCAAAATAAATGCCATCTCTATGTCCACTCACATGATTACCAACTACCGTTAAACTGTCGGACTTCCAGCAATGTATGCCATTGCCACTCAGCTGTTCATCAATATTATAGCCGCGAACTGTATTGTTTTTGATGGTGCATTTATTTCCATATTGTATATAAATGCCGAAATGTGTATCGTCTACCTTATTGTTAATAATATTCACGTAATTGCAGTCATATACTTTAATCGCTGCATAGTCTTCCATATCAGAAGCACCAGCTCTTACCAATCTAAAGCCCTCTACTGTCACTCCACTTGCCTTGACGGAAATAATTTCGAATTTTTTTTCTCCATCCAAAATAGGATAATCAATACCTATTAGATGAATTTTTTGAGCAATAATTATATTGCCCTCTTTATAATGACCTGAGCTCACTAAAATAGTATCCCCAGATTTTGCCGATGCAAGCGCCTTTTTAATTGATTTAAAAGCAAACTGCTTACCAACTTTAATCGTAGCGGCATTTGCAACCATTATTTGCAATAACCAACAAAACAATAAATAAAAAAATTTCATTAGAATATTTCTTCCCATTTTTGAAGTACACCTGCCTTTTCATTAGCTAATGCTTTAGCACCCTCTATAGTAGAAAATCCAGCTACTTTCCCATTCATTGGACCACTGATTAAATCACTTTTCACAAAAAAAGCCTTTTTTACATTGACAAGCGCATGACTGCCAGAAAAATCAGTCACATAATAATCTTTTATGTTTGATTGTTGAATTTGTTTAGTTTTTACAAATTCTGTTAAGCAAACTAAATCATCAAATACAAATACCTTTCCTTTTTGTGTTACAATTTCAGCACCATATCGATTGTCTGTAATAGTCATTTTACAATGGTGACAATTGTCTTTGCCCAATTGAATAGGTTGTTGTCCAATACTACAAGATGACAATAGAACAAATGTTAAAAAAAGTGAAGTGTTTTTCACCATTTTGCTTGATTGAATTGCAGTTCTATGACGTCTTATTTCAATGACTACTAAAGTGAAAAGTATTAAACCTGCAATAATAAAAATAAACCCTCCGATATCAGGCATTGAATATGCACCAAAATTGAGTAATTGCTTAAAACCAATTAATGGTGGCTGATAGGACATGCCTGGCACTTGTATAGCTGCATTAGGATTTAGATTGTGCCCATAATCATATTCCCATTTCCAAAAATCAGCCATTGCAATGACACCAAATGCAACAAACAAGCCAAATAATATATATAACATTTTTTTATTGGCCAAAGCAGCTGTCAGTATAAAAAATAATGAAAAAAATACAATACAGTAGGGCAGTATTACAAACTCTGGAAAATCGGCACTATGTAAAGTTTTCATTCCTATATAATGATTCAACCCATTGATTATTTCAACATCACCTGCCAATTTATTGGCATAAATAGAAAGCGATAAGCCTTCAGGATATTGAGGCGCATCCAATGAAATACTCCACAATGGGACATACAAAACCACAAGCAACAACAGACCACCAATGAGTAAGGCAATTCTAGAAGTTGCATTCAATTTATTTGTTTTCATGTTAATGCTATTAAAAAGGAAGACAAGCCATTAAGCTTGTCTTCCAGAAAAAACCAAACTTATTACTTCTTTATATCTTCTTTAGGCTTATTGGTGCCCAAACTATAACTTAATGGTACATTACTTCCAGCTGGTGATACCCTTACGTAACCTTGCATTTCTTGGTGTAGCGCACTACAGAAGTCAGTACAATAAATAGGTACTATACCTACACGATCAGGAGTCCATTTCAAGGTTTGTGTTTCACCAGGCATAATCAATAATTCAGCAGTAGCTGCGCCTTTGATTCCAAAACCATGTGGCACATCCCAATCTTGTTCCAAATTAGTGACATGGAAATAAACATCATCTCCTAACTTAATACCTTCAATATTGTCTGGAGCAAAATGCGACCTAATTGAAGTCATGTACACATGTACATTTTTCCCTTCTCTTACTACTTTAGTTTCTGATTCTCCTTTAGACACATATTTGTTCTTGTTGTTGTTAATTTGATAAAACTTAGTGCTATTATTTTTGATTAAATCAGCAGGGGCAATTTGTGCATAGTGTGGTTCGCCAATAGTAGGGAAATCCAAAATCATCTGCATTTTATCACCACTGATATCATACAACTGAGCACTTTGAGTTAATTCTGGTCCTGTTGGTAAATATCTATCTTTTGTAATTTTATTGTAAGCCACTAAATATTTGCCATTTGGAGTTTTTGTGTCTCCTCCTGCTACTGTTAAATGACCCACTGAATAATAAGTAGGTGCACGATCTAAAACTTTCAAATCCTTAATATTCCATTTTACAATTTCAGAAGAAACAAAGAATGAAGTGTAAGCATTACCCTTATTATCAAATTCGGTATGCAATGGTCCTAAACCTGGTTTCTTCACCTCGCCATATAATACAGATTCATATTTCAAAACAGGAATACCTTCAAACTCTCCTATGTAATCTTTTGATTGAATTGCTTTAACCATTTTATCAAATCCAAATACAGGAATGGTTGCAGCCAACTTTCCGCTTCCAACAATATACTCACCGGTAGGACTTACGTCACAACCATGTGGAGATTTTGGACAAGGAATAAAGTAGCATATATCTTTTAATTCTTGAGCAGACAATACAGTCACTTCTGTTTTGATCTCTGAAGTAGCTGTGTGTGTTTCTTCTGAATATTTATTATGTGCATAACGAACAGCTTTCTTTTTACCCTTACCTGCTTTTAAATATTCCTCCGCTTTTTTCCAATTCACTGCCAAAATATAATCCTTGTCTTTTTGTGAAGCATTTACTTCTAACAAAGTATTGGCTTGTTCAGTGTTGTAAGTAGAGAAGAAGAACCATCCATGAGAAACGCCTTTACCAGCTCTACTTAAATCAAAGTTAAAACCAGGACATTCAATTTGAAAGGCTAAATCCATTTCTCCATTTTCTTTTTTAACACTAATGAAGCTTAATGTTCCTTTAAAATTCTTTTTGTAAGAATTAATAGGCACATCGCCGTTCACTCCATCTTCTGGCACACTGAATCTTGTACCTGCAACAACATACTCTGTATTCTCAGTTAAGAAAGGAGAAGAGTGATTTCCTGCACTATTTGGCAATTCAATGATTTCAGCTGTTCTAAATGTTTTCAAATCAATACGAGCAACCCTTGGTGTATTGTTTGCATTACCAAATACCCATTTACCATCGTATTCGCCACCTGTTTTAGACAATTGCACATGGTGTAAATCATCCCAAGGAATAAAACCATGCGAAGTATTTAACATAGGCTTTGTCTCCTCGCTATATCCGTATCCTTTCTCAGGATCTACAGAAAAAACAGGGATGACTCTTAGCAATCTACCAGAAGGTAAACCATAAGTGCTCATTTGACCACTAAAACCGCCAGACACAAAATTGTAAAATTCATCGTATTTACCTGGTGCTACATAAGCTTTCGCAGCTGCATCTGCACTCACTGCATTACCTGAGTTTTTGGGTTTACAAGCCCCAAAAAGAACCACCAATGAAAACGCAAAAAGCGAAATTCTATTGATATTATTAAGTTTCATATGAAATAATTAAAAATTAAAAAATATTTTAAATAGGTGTTATTTTTTTGAATCGTTTTTACGCATGAATTCGTAGACATTTCTAGCTTCTTCGTCTGTGATATTTTGATTCGGCATGCGCACTAAACAAATTTCTAACTGTGCTTGTACAGCTGGATCTTTATCAATCATAGGATCTGGATTAGTAACAAAATTCATAATCCATTCTGGTTTTCTTCTTTCAGAAACACCTTTCCAACCTGGACCAACTAATTTTTCATCTGATAGTTTATGGCAAGAACCACATTTCACTGAATATACTTTTTCACCCGCACTAGATTTTGTATCATCAATTGTTTGTCCAACTTCAACATTGCTAAATTTACCCTCTCCCCTTTGCGGATCATATGAAGGATTTTCATTGGAACTGCTAGCAGTATTTGTACTCTCAGTAGCAGGCTTTGGACTACCATTTTGATTGCCACATGCAAATAAACCAGCAGCAACGATTATTAGAGTAAGTGTTTTTTTCATAATTCTAAATTGTATGTTAAATGATTACACAAGATTAGAATACATGAATTCTTGATTTTATGCGTGCAGTCATAAAGCTTAATTATGTGATTTTGGTAAAGCTTTTTTAAATTATAAAATATTGAATATCAATTTTTTATAAAGTAAAATGAGGGGTATGATTTTAATCATGTATTAGTATGATTTTAATCAAGTATTAGTATGATTTTTGAAAATAGTTTTGAATTGTGAGAAAATTGAAATTGTATGATGATAGATACTGATACATTATTGGCGTGGGGAGCTGTATATAAACAGGCAAATGCAGGTGAAGTGTTATTTTCTGAAGGTTCTGTATGCCAGTACTACAATCAATTAGTCAGTGGTACAATTAAATGGGTAAACATTGATGATGAAGGAAGAGAATATATTCAGGACATTATAGAACCTGGAGAAAGTTTTGGCGAACTACCTTTATTTGATGAAGGTCTTTATTCAGCATCTGCTATTGCGGAAGAAAATGTGGTTGTTATTAGATTACGAAAAGCTACATTTCATCAACTTATAAAAGAAAATTTTCTAATCCATTTTAATTTTAGCAAACTATTAGCAAAACGAGTTCGTTTTAAATTTTTAATCACGAAAACGATCTCAAATAATAGTCCTGAATATCGAATCATGACCTTGCTCACTTATTTAAAACAAGAACAAAAAAGTATTTGTCCTAATTGTAATCAAGTAAAATTAACTAGGCAACAAATTGCAGATATGACTGGATTAAGAGTGGAGACAGTTATAAGAGTGATGCGCAATATGCATGAGAAATGCGAGTTGGTAATTGAAAGAGGTAAAGTCTATTTATAGTATGATTCAACGCATAAGTGTTGCTCTAAGGTTAAAATATCTTTGCTGAAAATGCTTTTTTAATGAACAATACTATTCGATTTTGGATACGAATTTCTTTTATTAATTTATTAGTTGTTGCCACTTTAGGTGTTATACTCCGTTACAAAATTGCTTTCCCATTACCTTTTATTGATCAAAAACATTTTTTACACGGCCATTCTCATTTCGCCTTTGCTGGTTGGATTTCTCAAGTACTCATGGTATTGATGGTACAATCGATTAGTAGGTCGCTTCCTTCCACTACGATTGATAAATATACAATTCCATTTTGGGGTAACTTAATTTGTGCCTATGGTATGCTAATTGCTTTTCCCATTCAAGGATATGGTTTTATTTCTATTTCATTTTCCACTTTGTCCATTATAAATTTATACTATTTTGGCACTTTACTTTGGAAAGACATGAATCGTATACCATTGAAATTGAATAGTTTTTTATGGTTTAAGGCAGGTCTTGTTTTTAATGTCATTTCATCTATAGGCGCTTTTTTATTAGCTTATCTAATGGCGACAAAAAGCATCCATCAAAACAATTATCTATTATCGGTCTATGGATTTTTACACTTCCAATATAATGGGTGGTTTTTCTTTGTATGTATGGGCTTGCTCATGGGGTTGCTTGAAAATCTGTTTCCACAAGAAAAAAAGTTTACATTAATTTTTTGGCTTTTTGCATTAGCCTGTATCCCTTCTTACTTTCTATCTGTACTCTGGTTGCCTATGTCCTTAACCATGTATATACTTATAATATTGTCTGCTTTTGCACAATTAATCGCATGGATGATATTAATCAAATTTGTATTCAAACAGTATTCAATTCTACAATCCATACTGTCAAAAAATTCAAAATGGATTTTGGCATTGTCTGCAATCGCTCTTAGTATAAAATTATTGCTTCAATTGCTTTCTACTATACCATCCTTAAGTCAAATTTCATTTGGTTTTAGACCAATTGTTATCGGATACCTACATTTAGTATTGTTAGGCGTGATTAGCTTATTCATTATTGGTTATGTCCTTTCAAACGATTTAATAAAAACAAATCATTTCATTCATAAAGGTTTATTGTTATTTGTTGCTGGTATCATTGTCAACGAATTATTACTAATGCTTCAAGGTATTATGTCAATGGGATACGTGAGTATCCCTTACATAAATGAATTTTTATTATTGGCTGCCTTAATTATGTTCACTGGATTAGTATTGTTGAATTACGGAATTAATAAAAAATAAATTTGGATTACGCTTACTATGTGCGCGTGGTCATAAAACAGTATATTTTTTCATCTGAGCTTTACAAAAAAAATATATGGAAAACATAAAAGAAAAATCTTTAAAGAGTATCGTTTTGGAACACCATGAATACATCCCTGTTTTGGAAAAGTACAGTTTGGATTTTTGTTGTCGAGGTGGTAAAACCTTAAATGAAGCGTGTATTGAAAAGGGGATTGTAATAGATGATTTGTTAATAGAGTTGGATAATTCTATCGCAAAAAGTAATCCAAGCATGCCTTTCGCCGAAATGACTGCTGAACAATTAATTTCATACATACAAATTCATCATCATTTTTACGTTCGCAATGCAATTCCTACCATTCAGAACCATATTGAAAAGTTAGTTTTAAAACATGGTGCTAAGTATCCTTATATGATTGAAGTAAAAGCACTCTTTAAGAAAGTTGCAGAAGAATTATTACCTCATCTAGAAAAAGAAGAACAGGTCTTATTTCCGAGAATTAAAACGATTAGCTCCTCTGACATTCAAAAAGACAAAACAGCTATTAAGGATGGTTATATTGATACTCCAGTTCACGAGTTGGAAATAGAACATGAAAAAGCTGGCGATCTTTTATATGCAATTAGAACGCTAACAAATAACTATACTGCTCCAGAAACAGCATGTACGACACATAGAATCTGTCTGGAAGAACTTAAGGCTTTTGAAGAAGACCTTCACCAACATGTGCATCTAGAAAATAACCAGCTTTTCCCAATGGCTCAAAAAGCATCTATCAATTAAAAACTATAGGAGGCCATTACTACAACACTTCTGCCTGGCGCATTGAGCGGAAGTGTTGTACTAATATAGCGACTTTGATGTTCTTTGTAAGTCACATCAAAAACATTTAATATAGTGCCTGAAATCTGTAATTTTTCAAGGGGTTGATATTTTACTCCCATGTCAATCACAGTAAAGCCTGGTGTAACACGTTCATTAAACGCTTTTGAAACCCTATTTTGATTAAAAGCATACCTATAATTAATATAAGAAGTGAAAATATCTTTGTAAAAGTCTAAAGTAATTTTATTTCTAATTTCAAGTGGATTAATTTCAGGAAGTGGTTGATTTAAATCAATGTTTTGACCTCTTGTATAAGCAACGCTTAATTCATTTTTTGCATCTACCCATAATCGTTGGGCCCAATTAAACTCAAAGCCATTTAATTGTGCTGCGTCAATATTGATAAATTTTCTTACTCCGGGCGCTGTCGAAACGACTGGTTTCAAAGTTGGATCAACTACCATGCTGATGAAATTTTGCACATATGAATGAAAGAGATTCAAGTGCAAACTTGTGTACTCATTCTTATAGGACATCAAGAAGTCAATTTGGGTATTTGATTCTGGTTTTAATTGTGGATTGCCCAATACTTCGTAAGCATCTAAACCAACTGGTAAGAAATTGATGAATTTCTCAGTTATGCTAGCACTTCTCACGCCTCTACCAATCCATACGCCAGTTTGAAATTTTTGATTAAATGTTTTGTTCAACCCCATACTAATGCTTGGATTCAAGTCAACACTTTCTAGTTCATTGTATTTATTTAAAAACTTATAACTATGTATTTTAGGTTTTGAAATGACATTGTCCAAGCGCGAAGAAAAGGTCAATTCAAAATCACCTAATCTCTTTTCCATATGCCCAAACACTCCAGTATGTAAAACAGTGCCTTGTTGCCACAATGTGTCTCTGAAAGTTTTACCTGCCATCATACCTGTCAACATTGATCGCGTTCTTGTCCCATTCGCATATTCATATTTAACATCACCGCCCAAATAAATATTCATTTGATGCTTCCTAATGATAAATTCTGTTCTACCTCCAGTAGTTTGTGTGTTGGCATATACATGGCTTAACATATTAACAGAAGCCGGTCTCAGACCATTTCCCATCTGGTGATCCACCATGGATGTAAATGCTTGTGTATTCCACTCATTAAACCAACGATTTTTTGCTTTTACTTGGTACTTCCCTTGAATCATCCATGTATCATCACTTAATAAATCCATCATTAAAGTGGGGAAAGCAGTATTACGTGCAAAATTTCGTGTTATGTTAATTGAAGCAATCTGATTCAATTTCACTAGATAGGCGGCATTAAAATTAATTGCAGTTCGGTTAAATTTAGCTGGGATAATACTATCATTTCCGTCCTTATAATTTTGACCATTTGAATGTGAACCAGCTAAAGAAACTTGCAATTTCTTGGTACTTAGTCCAAGCATACCTTCACTCCTAAAAATTTCGCCATTGCTTTCTCCACCTATATTAATTCTGCCAAAAATATTATTAGGTACAAAAGAAGGATCGGCAGTTTTAAAATTAATAATTGCACCAGTTGCGGCACCATACCTAAAATTAAATGGACCTTTCATGATTTCAATTTTCTCCACTTGATTAATCATTACTTGGCTACTTGGAGGGTCCATCCTATTTGGACAAGCAGCATGAGCCGTAAGTCCTCCGTCATTTAATATACTTAATTGCTCCCATTTAAAACCTCTAAAAACCGGATCAAAACCAAATCCTCCACTTTTTTTTATGGAAGAAAAGCCAGGAATTTGCAACAACACTTCTCCAGCATCATGTTTAACCCAATCTGCGTTGGTAAGTTTTAGGTTTTGTCGAATTTGCTTTCCTTTTAATGCATAAACACTAACTGGACTTAAAGTTTGAAAAGAACTAGAATCGAATTTTTGATTTTGTTGAGCCAATGAAAAGTTGGCGTATAGCACAATATACAAGATGCCCACGATGGGTCTTATGAAATAGATTTTCATTTAGAACGATTAATAAGTGACTAATCTGCTAAAGCAGTAATAAAAAAAGAAAAAGACTCAGATTAGTTGAGGAGGTCGTAGAATTTTAGTAGAAAAATCAACAGTAATATTGTTGTTTCTATTTGCATACGACAATTTCGTATCTATAATGGTAAGATAAAAGAGATTAAAATAGGTTTTAGAACTCAACACTTCTTCTTTCAAGGACGATCTTCTTTCCGGTTGTTGAGCATCTTTGCTGTCTTCCTGTTTGAGCTTTTTGGATAATTGACAATGCCCCTTACAATTCATCTTTGGCTTTGCTTTGTTTTCACAATTTTTAATATACTCGGCCTTGTTGAATTGATAATCAGCATAATAACGAACCCTCGAAAAGTTGCTAGCCAATAACGAAATAAGTATCAATATGACTGTAAATTTTTTCAATATTCAAAAAATTAGCTCTTTGAACTACAAAACTACATAGTCGAATTTTTAATTAATATGACTGAAGTCACATTTAAAAAATTGATTCTACTAAAAACTTATTTTTGGTCAAGCAACCGCCTTCTCTAAATCTGCAATAACAAATTTTGACATTTGCAAAAATGCATAAGTTGCTTTTGGTGCTGTTGTTGGATTAGTCATGTATTTACCAAGAACCGATGGTACCACATGCCAGCTAACACCATATTTATCTTTAATCCATCCGCACCTTCCTGGCTTTCCACCATCTGCTAAAATGTTCCAATAATGGTCAATTTCATCTTGCGTGTCTACTGTATTAATAAAGGAGATGGCTTCGTTAAAATTAAATTGATGATTCGCTGAGCTGTCCATTGCGCCAAAAGGCAAATCATTCATTTTTTCATCCAATGACTTAAGTGGTGCTTTATGAACAACTGGAGTGATTTCCATATAAAGAAAATCTATTTAGTAGCTTGTTTGATTTGATTTTTCTTCAAGTATGCCTTGAACTGATCAAAGTTCATTTGTTCTGTTTCTTTTGCAATTTTTTCTTTGATTGCTCTGAAAACCTTAACAGTATCAAAGGTTTTTTCTATTTTAACTTTAGTCTTCATAATTAACAATTTCTTTAGGTGATCTAATATCAAGTTGGATATAACCATTTTTTAAATTAACTGCATTATATCCTCTTATTCTAAAAACATTTACAATGTGTTTAAAGTTCCAACTCACTAAATAATCTACTTTATGTATGGTCGCCGTTGCAATATGTCTACAATCATCTGCACTTGTCTTACCTACTACATTTTCGGATAAATATTGTTCCGCCAATTTAAATGCTTCTTCTGTCACTTCTACAAATTCAATGTACTCTTTGGGTAAAGACTGAAAATGTTGTTTTACATTTTCAGGAGCATTTTGAAGTTCAGCAGTTGACAAGTCAGAATAAACACAGATAATTTGACCAAGTTTAACTTTTTCAAAAAGTGCTGAAGTGATTTCTTCAAATTCTTCATCATAAATTCCACCAAATACTGATGTATCAAAATATAATCTTGGCCTCATAATACAAAATTAAACAAGATTGATGTGATTGCATTATAATTCTCCCCGGCCAGGTTCTCTGCCAGGTTTTAATCAAAATCAGGTGAAAAGAGGTGAATTATGAGAAATATAAATTTATTTCAATCTTGTATCCTATTGATTATCAATAAAAGAAAAGGTATAGAATACCACCAGAAACCCTCATAATCAGGGGGTCCCAGGATCATGCCCTGGTGGGCCCACTCCAATAAAATCAAGGGTTTATGCTGTTAAAAGCTTAGACCCTTTTTGTTTGGGGTAATTCTCGTCCAAGTTTGTACCAAAAATTGCACCTTAAAGGATAAAATACGCATAATCTGGTTGTGTCACAGTAAATGGAAACATTGTGTTATTTTCAACCCTAAATAATTAACAAAATGGAAGTACATCACCACTCACATCATCCAAAAAAATGGAAGGAGTATATCACAGAATTTATAATGCTATTTGCGGCAGTGACACTCGGATTTTTTGCAGAAAATCAACGAGAGCACCTAATTGAAGGGAATCGTGAAAAGCAATACATGCAAAGTCTCTACGAAGATTTAAGAAAAGACACAACCATATTAAACAATTTAATCAGGTATGATACCATTCAAACTGCAAAACTTGATACTACCAATCAATTATTAATTGAAAATAGATGGGACATAGATAAAATCAAACTTCTATATAGGTTGAATTTGAAAACTGCTGGTACAATAAGGTATAATTTAAGTGAACGCACTTCAGCTCAATTAAAAAATGCAGGCGGAATGCGTTTAGTAGAAAGCCAAGAGCTAAGTAATAAGATTTCAGAATATTGGGTAAAATCAGAGAACTTAAAAGAATACAACACTTTTGTAGATGAATTAAAATTTAAAGCCAGGGAAATGTCATACTCCATATTTGATCAAAAGTACTATAAAGATGTCACTAAGGGTATTGTAGCAGACAATGCTCAATTGATGATAAAAGATAATATCACTTTAACTGAATACTCAAATAGATTGAATCACATCAACAATTCTATGAAAAATGTATTATTACCAAGTATTGAAAGACATTATAAGAGAGCTGTAGAATTATTATCGATTTTGAAAAAAGAATATAAGATTAATGAGGAATCAGATTTAGATGTGTCAATTTTTTAAGCCGTTACTAAATTATTTATAGATAAAAAATATGAACTGCTAAAAAAGGCCCCTATTGCTAGGGGCCTTTTTTTATGTAAATTAAATATTAGAATCAATTTTAGTTTTTAACAGCTTTGCCAAATCCTACAAAGTGTACGATTTTACCGTTCTCAAATCTAAACGCATCCATCCATTGGAATTTTTGTGATTTTCCATCTGCAAATACCAATTCTGCTTCATCCCAAATATCTACCCACTGATGTCCGTTTTCTCCCACTACAGGGTAAATTGCAGCAATTTGGTAGTTTTTGAAAGTCACCCCCGCAAATCCTTTTTCCATATATTCTAAGATACCTGCCTTTCCTTTGATAACAGTGCCATCTTCGGCATTATAAGTTGCAGTATCAGAAATCATGTCACCAGCTGCTTTAAAATCTTTTTCAAACAATATTTTGTGGAATTGCTCAGCTAATAGTACATTCTTTTGATCGCCTATCTTGAAGTTGTCTGTATAAGTTGGTGTGTAAAGATGTTCCACTTTCTCAGTTGTAGCTTCAACGGTTTCTGTTGTTTTTGTTTCAGCACTTGTGCAGGCAGTAAATGAAGCTGCCACAAATAATCCTAGAAATACTTTTTTCATAATATGGGTTTTGTTTTAAAAAAATGAATTTATTAAGAAACCAATTTATTATCCTCTATAAAACAAGAAACATTGTTCCGAAAACGGAATTAGGAACAAAAAGTCTAGAATCTAGCGAATTTTAGGGCTTAGCTAGTGGGAACCAAACTTTAAAAGAAACAGTAGAATAAAAATAAATAGCATAGTTGCTGTGGTTCATTTTAATTTTTCTATTTTTAACCTACATTACATAAAGTAGATTTTACTGTAATAATGAAATCCTATTAAAATTATGAAGTTCATAAAAATTGTCTTGGCTATTTTACTAATCTCATTTAATAGCAAAGCTCAAACTGTGAAAGATTTTACCTTGACCTCGGTTACAGATAAAAGTACGTTCACTTTGAGCAATTCAAAGGGGCAGTTTGTAGCCCTACATTTTTTATTAAAAACAGAATGTCCCTATTGTATAAGACATACAAGTGAATACTTTGATAAAGCAAGTACTTTGTCTGACGTGACTCATGTATTTATAAAGCCAGACAACGAACAAGAAATTAAACAATGGGCTAATAAATTAAAGTCAACTAATACCTTTCCTATTTATCAAGACTTAGATGCTAAGCTAGCAGATCAATTCAATATCCCTAATGACTATCAGTTTCATGGACAAGTAGTTCATTATCCAGCTTTGATTCTCATAAATAAAAAAGGAGAAGAAGTATTCAGGTATATAGGCAAAAACAATAGTGACCGATTTTCCTTTGATCAATTGAAAGCGAAAATCGAGGAAATCAGAAAAAATTAAAAATTATATACATGATATATAAATCAGTAATCAAGGCAGGTAAGTTATTTTTATTATTCTACTTTATTTTAAGCTCTGGCAATGCATTAAATGCACAATCAATAAAAGATAGCACTATTGTTCCAACTCAATTCTCTGGAAATATTGGTATAACAAATAACGGCTTTTCCATTATACCCACTTTTTCTTTTAATAGCCCAGCAATAATTTCCCAAATGAGTTGGAAGAAAAATAAATTCAGCATTGAACCTGATATTCGATTGGCGCCAGATGGCACAAAAGGTAGTATCTTATTATGGTTTAGGTATAATTTAATTAACGCTGGCAAGTTTTCATTAAGAAGTGGCATTCATCCTGCAGTTAATTGGTTCCCAAAAAACATTTTGGTAAATGAAAATATTACAGAAATCTATCAACTCAGAAGATTTTTAGCTTGGGAATTGGCACCAAGTTTAAAAATTAACAAGCATTTTAATACAGGTGTGCATTATTTACAAGGCAATGGATTACAACAAGATGGAGCTAGAACAACTCATTTTGTTAATTTGTTCATAAGCATGTCTGATATTAACTTAAGTAAGCAATTGAAATTCAACTTTGTTCCGTCATTTTATTATTTATACTTAGATAAAAAAGAAGGCACTTATTTTACAGCAACAAGCTCAATTAGTCATAAAAAATATCCATTTAGTGTGCAATCAACTATCAATAAAACAATTCAGACTAAAATTGAAGGAGGTAAGGAATTTTTATGGAATATCGCTTTTGTTCATTTTTTAAACACAAAAAAATAGCTGCTACTTTAAATCAATACAAGACTGCTGTATTCGGAAATAATTTAAGAATTTACTTTTGATAATTGTCAAAGTCTTCTCCCATTATTTTTTAGCATAATCAAAAACCAAATTACAAAATGCTTTCACGCCATTAATAAAGCCAGCTTCGTCTAAATAAAAATCAGGCGTATGATGTCCGCCTACTTCATTTGATTTTTTACCTTTTTCCATACCCCCTAAGCTAAAAAAGAAGGTAGGTGTTTTTTCACCATAAAAAGAAAAATCTTCGGCAGCAGTTGTCCAATTGGATTCATATACATTGTTAGCCCCTGCAACCTTATACAATGAAAGCAAAGCGTTTTTAGCTAAAGCCGGGTCATTGTAATTGACTAAGGTTTGTGTTTTTATTTCCACGTCTGCAGTAGCGCCAGATGCGGCTGCAATTGACTTTACTGTTTGTTTAATTTTTTCATGCGTTTCTTTACGCATCGTCGCATCTAAAGAACGGATGGTGCCTTCCATTTGAGCAGTTTCAGGAATGATATTTGCTCTTACGCCACTATGCATTGAGCCAACAGAAATCACTAATGGTGCTTTTGTTAAATCGGATTGTCTACTTACAATATGTTGTAAACCCTCTATGATTTGTGCAGACACCACTATTGGATCAATACTACCCCATGGCATAGCGCCATGACTGCCCTTGCCATGCACTGTAATTTTAAATAAATCGGATGAAGCTTGGGCAGCACCAGACTTATAACCAAACATACCAGAAGGTAACTGAGCTGCCATATGTAAGCCAAAGACAACTTCTAATTTTGGACTATCCATTGCACCTTCTTTAATCATAAGGGGTGCCCCTCCTTCCTCATTATTTGGCGCGCCCTCTTCGGCTGGTTGGAATAAAAATACTACTGTACCTGCAAGGTCTTTTTGCATATCTTTTAATGTTTTTGCCGTAGCCATTAAGATAGCGGTATGTGCATCATGACCACAAGCATGCATGACACTCACTTGTTGACCATTGTATTCGGCCTTTACTTTGGAAGCAAAAGGAATTGGAGCGCGTTCTGCAACAGGCAATGCATCAATATCAGCTCTTAATCCAATCACTGGACCAGGCTTATTCCCTTTTAATACAGCCACAACACCTGTTTTAGCAAATGGATATTTTACTTCTAAACCTATAGAGCTTAAGTAGTCTGCAATATATTTACCTGTCTTAAACTCTCTATTGGATAGCTCTGGAAATTCATGAAAATGATGACGCCAATTAATTAATTGGGGCTCAATATTTTTAATTAAATCGTTATAATTTTTTGGCAATTCTTGTGCGTTAGCAATGGAACAAATTAAAACTGCAAGAGAAAGAAATATTTTTTTCATGAGGTTTATTTAAAAGAAAATTACAAATAATATAGGAATAATAATTATTGAAGGGATTTTATTTAGTCTATCTAAATAAAATATTGTAAATTGATAGTACCTAATGTATATTATATGAAAAATCTATTTCGCGCTTTTGTCTTATTAGTAAGTGTTTCAATTACAGCACCTGTTATCGCACAAGACACTTTGTTGATTTATAGAAAGTTAGATTCTATTGCCATAATCGATCAAAAAGTAATGATGCCTATGCGTGATGGCATACGTTTAGCTACAGATATTTATCGTCCAAAAGGGGATGGCAAATACCCAATAGTTTTCTCAAGGACGCCTTATAATTTCAATACTTGGGTTGATGGAAAAATGACGTCACGTACCTTAGAAGATGCCTACCAGGCAGTAAGTAGAGGTTATGTATATGTAGTTCAAAATGAACGTGGTCGTTTTTTCTCTGAAGGTGAGTGGGATATATTAGGTACGCCAATCACGGACGGCTATGATGCTCTTGATTGGATGAGTAAGCAATCCTGGAGCAATGGAAAAGTGGGATTGATAGGATGTTCTTCTACTGCAGAGTGGCAGATGGCGGTTGCATCTCAAAACCATCCTGCATTAGCGGCCATGGTAGCACAGGGTTTTGGAGCAGGTATTGGTAAAGTTGGAAAATTTCAGGAACAAGGCAACTGGTACAGAGGTGGCGCACAACAGATGTTGTTTACACCTTGGTTGTATGGCACACAGCACGATAAAATGGCTCCAAGATTACCTTTGAATATTGAACAAAAGGATTTACAGCGCATTCAAAAGTTTTATGATATGGCACCTGAAATGCCAAAAGTTGATTGGGCACAAGGATTAAGACATTTACCAGTACAGGATATCATCAAAAATGCACAAGGTGCAGATGGCATCTACGAAAAAATGGCAGTAAGAAAACCAAACGATTCAGCTTGGTTCAAAGGAGGCTTATACCACGATAATATGCCAATGAATGTGCCTGCTTATTGGTTTGTGAGCTGGTATGACGTGTCTTCTGCTCCAAATATTGCTTTATTCAACCATGTTAGAAACGCAGCAAGATCTAAAGAAATTGCAGACAATCAATACCTGGTGATTGCACCTGTTTTACACTGTTCTTACAAACGCGCTACCGAAAATACGATCGTAGGTGAACGCAGTGTTGGTGATGCTCGTTTAAACTACGATGCATTAACATGGGGTTGGTTCGACCTTTTATTAAAAGGACAACAAAATGATTTCAAAGCGACTCAGCCTCGTGTTCGATACTATACAATGGGTGCCAACAAATGGCAACAAGCAGAAAACTTCCCTTTACCAAATACTGAAGTTAAAAATTTCTACCTTACTAGTGCCGGCAATGCCAATACCAGCAATGGAGATGGTGCATTGTCATTAATTGTTCCTAAAAATGATATGCCAGATTCATTCACTTATGATCCAATGAATCCTGTAGTTTCATATGGTGGTAATGTTTGTTGCACAGGTAATGCAGTTCAAGGCGGCAGCTTTGATCAATCACAAATGGAATTAAGAAATGATATTTTAGTATACACTTCTGAAGCCTTAAAGGACGGCGTTGAAATTTCTGGATTTATTGAGTCAACCTTATTTGTTTCTTCCACAGGTGTAGACACAGACGTTACGATTAAATTAATTGATGTTTACCCTGATGGCAAAGCTTATAACTTAGACGAAACCATTCAACGTCTTCGATATAGAGAAGGCTATGACAAAGAAGTCTTTATGGAGAGAGGTAAAGTGTATAAGGTAGATTTAACGCCGATGGTGACCAGTAATTATTTTGAAAAAGGCCACAAAATTCGAATCGAAGTATCTAGTAGTAATTTCCCTAGATTCGATCGCAACCTGAACACTGGCGGTAACAACTATGACGAAACCAAAGGGATTGTAGTGGAGAATAAAATTCACCACTCTAAACTTTATCCTTCAGTAATAAAACTACCTTTTATTAAAAACTAATTATTTTTGATTCGATGCAGGAAGCGTGGAACCCATGCTTTCTGCACACCAAAATATATTTACAATATAGTATCGTTGTTGGTCATAGAATAGTTGGATACTATTAATACCTCTATTGGTGATGGGTCCATTTTTAGACTCACGTGTTTCATAAGTACTAAAGACATGTGCTATGGTTCCATAAGCATCCAATTCTTGCTTTAATTCTTTTTCAAAGAAGCCTGTTTTAATGCGCGTACTAAACATGGTGATATACTCCTCCGGTGTCAATGTTCTATAACCAAAAACACCTGTAGCAGATTTATTGGTAGGAATCAATTTTGCATCTTTACCAAAAAGGAATTTAAATCTTTCCCAGTCTCTAGGAGCGCCAGCTTCGCCAGATATCACTTCATATAAAGCATTTATAATTGCAGATTCAGAACTTACGTCTTTATTGTATTTACTGTTGATCGAAGTAGCTTCTGCCGTATTTACTTGACCAAAAGAAAAATTAATACAAACAAGAAAAATAAAGGCAACTAATGTGGTTTTAAGAACTACCTGTTTCATGTTAATTGAGATTTTATAAAATTCGACTAATTGGTATGAAAATAATGAAAAATGATAGCATCAACTAAAGATTCAATAGCCGCATCTCTTTATTTTCCAAAATAGATTGGTGATATCCTTGCTGACCAACCATAAACATTGTATGAGCAAGCTGTTGATCTGTTATACTAAAATTGATGCCTAGTAATTTAATGATGGGATATAAAATTCTATATAGTCTATAAAAGACATTAGGTTCTATTCTTTTTTTAGTTGGATAAATATATCCAGGCCTAAATGAATAAAATGCACTGAATTGAAGTGCAGCAATCGCATTTTCAATAGCACCCTTGTCTCTTGCAAATTGAATTTTGCTTTGCTCTGTCTTGTCTGCCCCTTGGCCACTTAATAAACAAAATACAGCATTGGGTGAACGTGCATGTATCGTCTTTGCAAAAATGTATGGATAATCGAAATTGATAATTCTAAATTCCGCCGAAGGTACTGCGCCTGTATACACCCCTAAACAATAATAGATAATATCTACTTCATTAAAAAAGTTAATATAATTGTCATAATTTAAAAAATCTGTTACAACCAGTTCCTTGTATTTTGAATGTTTAGTATTGGTTGGTTTTCTTACCAATGCAATCACTTCTGTCATGGCATCACTATGTAAACATAACTGAAGCACAATACCTCCTACCATTCCAGTACTACCGACAACGATAACTTTCTTACTCATAAAGTAAAGATACTTTAGAACAATTTCAATTTACAAGTATCCAGTAAATTATTCAACAGCTTTTTCTAAGTCTGCAATGATAAATTTAGACATTTGCATAAAAGCATAAGTCGCTTTTGGGGCAGTTACTGGGTTAGACATAAATTTCCCTAATATGGATGGAACAACCTGCCAGCTTACGCCATATTTATCTTTAATCCATCCGCATTTTCCCGGCTTTCCTCCATTGGAGAATATTTCCCAATAACGATCAATTTCTACTTGCGTGTCCAAAGTAATTATAAATGAAACACCTTCATTAAAATCAAAACCATGATTTGCAGCACTATCCATTGCGCCAAATGGCAATCCATTTAATTCAAATTGGGCATACTTAATATTTCCTGTAATATCAGGTTCACCTTCCTCATAGTGACTAATATTGACCACTTTGGATTCATTAAATAAGCTAGTATAAAAATCTATTGCTTGCGCAGCTTTGCCACTATTTTCTCCAGTAAACATAAGATGCGGCATTACCTTGCAACTACTTTCATGTCCTATCATGAGTTGCCAATTAACACCGAATTGATCTGAACACCATCCATATTGAGCACTCCATGGGTAGACGCCCAGTGGCATTAAGGCATTGCCACCCTGTATCAATTTTTCCCAAATTGTAGTTATTTCAGATTGTGTTGTTGCACTTATAAAAAAGGAGATGGAAGGATTTATGGAAAATCCAGGACCTCCATTCAAATGCATGAAACGACGGCCAAATAAATTATAGTTAACTGTGAAAGGGTTTTCGGATATAAGTTCAACATCTCCAAATACCTCTTTATAAAATAAAAATGCTTCTTTGGCTTTGCCATCGTGCCAGATACATGTATTGATTGTATTTTTCATATTAGTATAACCATGATTTTAAGTCAACTCCTTTTGGAGCTCTAGTCTTAACTTCTTTTGCCCACTTATGAATAAACATTTGATGGTACCTTAACCTACTAATATAGTTAGGTTGTGTATGGTCGCCATTCCAACAATGCTCTGCTCTGTCACCATAATCTACTTCACAATTACAAGAAGGATTCTGCAATTGTTTCAGCATATCCTCTGCAGTATAGACTGCATTGTTGAGGTAAAAATTATCCATATCTCCTACATATAAATGAATTTTGCCTTTTAATTGTTCTCCAATTTTTGGCCAATCTCTTTTAATGATATGTGTTAAATCATAATTTTCTTTCCAATAAGCAGCTACAGATTTATCAATAGTACCTGTATGTTTGTCAAATATTCTTTTTGGATAACCGTCTTCACCCATTGGAGAAAACACAGCCTCCCAAATATCATACTGATCTCCACTTCTTGAATTCGTTCCTAAAGCAAGTTCTCTCTGATTCGTTTCTTTAATCGTTGAACTCACATGCCCAAGATAATTTCTAAGCGCAGGTCTTGCTAATGCTTTGAAATCACTTTTTGCATAATAGGCATTCTCGTCTTCGTAAATATTAATGGTCGTGTAATGGTTAAAGTCAACCGGGTCAGGACATGCTGCATAAGCCCCATTATATTCTTTAGGATAAAAGACTTGAACAGCTAATGCCTCCCACCCTCCAGTTGAACCTCCATAAGTAAATCTTGCCCAACCTTCTCCAATACCTCTAAATTGTTTTTCGATCTCTGGGATTAATTCATAGGTGATTGCATCGCCATAAGGGCCCATATTAGCAGAATTCACTGCATAGGAATCGTCATAATATGGTGTAGCATGTTGTATTTCAATCGCTAGTACTCTTGGAAAATTTGGACCCGTCCACTGCTTATAAAATTGATAGGCTTCTTCTTGTTGAATTCTATTATAGCCAGTAATTTTAAATCTTGCCACTGTATCAGGTTTTAAATTAGGATCTGGAGGGATGGTTCTGAATCCACTAAAATCTGTTGGAAAGTGTCCATGAAAAATTGCCAATGGATATTTTACATTGGGATGTGTATCAAAACCTTCTGGTAATAAAATATGCGCCCCTAAATACATCGGTCTTCCCCAAAATTCAGTTAATAATTTACTTTGAATTTTTATATGCTTTATGTACTTAGAATCAGCTGGTGCTTGGATCGGCGGAATGATTTGATCTATATTTAATTCAACGACAGAAGTGTTTTTAGGATCATAATGAATTTTAATAGGCGTGGAATAAATGTTGCCAGGCGCTAGGTTCCAATGTTGACCTTCTCCTCTATCCATTGGCAACTTTACAGTTTTGCCATTTTTTAAATGAAAGGTTTCATATTTATGTAATAATACTTGTACATAATAATCACCTGCTGGTAATTCACTTAATCTTTCTTTTGGAAAACCATAAGCTTCTTCGGCCATGGTTTGTATAGTGCCTTTACTCCAATGGTCTACATTTTTTCCAAAAACAACCTGTGTATTTAATGCATCACTTACTTGAAACCTTGGTTCTGATTCGTTGTTATTTGAAAATAGTAATAACAATCTGCCATCAAAATTTTCGGTATGCAGTTGATCTTTGATTTTTACACGAAACATTTGTGCAGTTGAATCTATCCCAAAAAGTAAACAGATGCAAAGCATCAAAAAGGTTTTAACTAAAATGGATTTCATAAAGTGTATTTAAGTGAGTTACATATATTGGTATAATAAAATGGCATCTATACCTTATTAAAAATAAAGTATTTACAACTAAAATGTAGCTATTATTGACAAAGCGAAGCTGAATTAGACCTATATGATTTAAACTATTGCAAATCAATTGTATATTTGCATTGGAATGAAAAATGTATTTGCCTTTTTTTTATTACTAATCTTATTGACACAGACCTTCTCTAGGTCTTTGGCATTAGCAGACTATTTGGTCAATTTAGAGGCCTACAAAAAAGCATGTATCAATAAAGCTAAACCAAAACTTCAATGTAACGGAAAGTGTCAAATGCTGAAAAAAGTGAATCAGCAAGAAGCAGGTACAGAAAAGAATACAACATCGCCAAGTTTCAATCATTTTGAGCTAGCCTTGTCTTCAAAATCATTCTTTCCAAAAATTCATTTAGTAAGCGAGGAGCTAAAAAGTGATTATTATACTTATAAAAGTGAAATCGCTCATAATTATGTGCGTTCAATTTTCCATCCCCCTGGAGTGTAGTTGTTGATTTACAAAATAACCTTTACATTTTAAATTTATCTCAAACAATAGCAGTTTCAAAAAAATCATGCTGGAATTTGTACTACCTGTAGCTTACTGTATTTGTATTATTACAATACGGTAATTTAAAAATATACATATGAGCAAAGCACAATGGCAAAAATTAATTCGTAAAAGTCATCGATATTTAGGCGTATTTTTTGGTGTTCAATTTTTATTTTGGACAATTGGGGGCTTATATTTCAGTTGGACGAACATCAAAAGTATACGTGGAGAGGATGTAAAAAAAGAGGGAGCTTCCATCCATATAAAGGCACTAGGACAACCATTTCAGTCTATACTTGATCAGGTTAAAAAAAAGGACACTGTTATTAAAGTAAAATCAATACAAGTTATCTCTCTTTTTGGCGAGCCACATTATCAAATTAGTTTTTACAATAAAGAAAGACTTAAAACAGTATTGGTTCATCTGCAAACAAATAAATTAAGAGACCCTTTAAGTAAAGAGGAAGCGATTTTGGTTGCAAAAAATAGTCTAACTAAAAAAGCTGATTTTGCTGGAATTGAATTTATTACAAGCACCAATGGACATCACGAATACAGAGAAAAACCATTGCCAGCCTATGCCGTAAAATTTACAGGGGCAATACAGACAACTGTTTATGTGTCTGCCGAACTAGGCACTGTTCAAACCTTTAGAAATAATCAATGGCGTGTTTTTGATTTCTTATGGATGTTGCATGTAATGGATTACCAAAACAGAGATAATATAAACAACTGGCTACTTCGTGCTTTTTCCATCTTAGGATTAATCACGATTGCATCTGGTTTTGTTTTATATTTCTTTACAAATAAAAAGTTGCCTAAGAAAAATGAATAGTCAAATAATGAATTTTTGGATTTAATAAAAAGCGCCCCGTTATTCACGGGGCGCTTACGTATTTATACCAATCTTACACTCGAAATTTTAGACCTTATTGGTTGTCATAAATAGGCCACTCTGAAGTGAACTTGCCATCTTTATTAATACCAAATGAATTAAATACAACTTGTTTAATTTTTTTACCATTTTTATGTTGTGCAGTAATTTCAATCCAAATATGACCATACTTGCTGCCGTCAGCCATTGTAACAACTTCTACAATTGGTGTATTTAATTGAAAATTGCCTTCATAATTTGGTCTATCTTTTTTAAAGACTTCAATCATCTCTTTTATTGGAACACCTTTTACAGTTGTAT
>JACCDK011263183.1_pt1 | contig 26517 bp, 27 predicted proteins | sample 7445871 | NCBI WGS metagenome assembly JACCDK01 (sample SAMN15323436, study PRJNA562643) | freshwater metagenome | isolation source: river surface water | place: USA:Blue River Watershed | collected 2017-08-15 | reverse complement strand
GTCCTTGTCGATCGATGTCAGCAGCACTTCTCCTGCCCCGAGTTTTTCGACGTGGCGTGCAAGCGAATCCGGTTGCCAGTCCGTCGGCTCACGGCCGCAATTCCGGTAAACGCGGTAGTCCTCTCCCTCGCGCTTGGCGTCGATGGAAACGACGACGCATTGGCTGCCGAAACGACTGGCCGCCTGAGAAATCAACTCTGGCTGATCAAAGACCAACGTATTCACCGCAATCTTGTCTGCACCGACATCCAAATACGACTTGAAGTCGTCCAACGTCCGCACCCCCCCCCCCGCGCATACGGGAACAAAACACCGGCGGCTGAATTCGCTGAGCAACTCGATGAACTGATCACGGTTGCGACGCTCTGGACGGGAAATGTCTAGAACAACGACTTCATCCACCGACCAGGCATCGACGAAATTCGCCGTATATCGATAGTCGGGCGTAAATAGCTTCGAGCGAAACAGGACACCTTCAAAGAAGGTCAGCACCGTGACCAATCTCTTCCTCAACACGGTCCCACCACTTTTTCCGCAAAATTCCTTAGCAGTGTCAATCCGTGAAGCTGGCTCTTTTCGGGATGGAACTGAGTTCCGAATATGTTGTTCTTCTGGATCGCGGCGACAAACGGCTTCCCATGGTCCGAGTGTGCAATGACATCGGCCGCATCGTCACATTCCATGTAATAGCTGTGGGTGAAATAGAACAGAGTTTCGTCAGGAATATCCGAGAAGATGGGACTTTCTCGCGTCCGAACGCAGTCGTTCCAGCCCATGTGCGGAATGCGGAATTGCGGGTCCAGATCCTCAAAACGAACAACCTTAGCCGCAAGCCAGCCGAGCCCTGGCATCAGACCAAACTCCGTTCCTTCACGGGCCATGAGCTGAAATCCGAGACATATCCCGAGGATGGGCATTCGTCGTTCGAGCACCATCTCGCCAAGCAGATCGACGAGTCCGAGATCGCGGAGATTGCGCATACCGTCTGGGAAAGCGCCCACACCGGGAAGTATAAGGCCGTCGACACCGGAAATAAACGACCGTTCGGACGTGCAGCGGTAGGCAATTTCAAGACGATCCAGTGCCGCGCAAATGGACCGCAGATTACCCAAACCGTAATCAATCACCGCCAACATGACCGAATCCCTATCGAACCGGGTTGCGTAAAATCCAGCGCGCGCCTTCCTTCCGCCACACCTCGGGGTTCCGGTGCTGATCCACAATTGCCCAGAACTCGCTTACGCCAAGGCCAAGATATTCAAGCACTTCGTCGAAATACTCGTAGCAAAACTCGTCGTCGTACTTCCTCGCCAAATCAAGCCCCTCTTCCCTCGACATGTGACCGTTCTGGATCATCCGACTGGCGTCGCGTACCGCTCGTCCGAAGCCGAACTTGATGAACTGCATGTAGTAGTACAGATTGTCGATCTTGTCATCGAGGCTGTCAAAGTTCGTGAAGGTTCCGTCGGTACGCCCCTTGAGGTTAGTCTGAAAATTGATTTTATCCTTGATGTACATGTAATTCTCGTACATCGACCAACGGAAGAAATAGCCGAAGTAGTATGCCTTCACCCCGACCGCCGCAACCTTGTCGAGAGGCGGATAGATATAGAGTGCAAGATCGCGTTCGGAAACGATATCGTCAACCCAGTTTCTCGGATCATCACCGACGTAATTCTCGATGACCTCTGTGAAATCCCGCGTCCGCTTATGTTCTTCGCTGAGAACGCGCCCGCCGTATTCGCTCTCGCCATGTTCAGCGTAGAAGACCACGGGTACTCCATAGTTGACTGCAACCTGTACTGGAACTGTGTTGATGCCAGCATCCCACGCGACTTTGGGATTGCCGCGCTCGATAAAGAACCGCTTGGCCAAGTGTCGCAGCACCTTCTGGTTGGCACGGAAAAAAACGTGATCGAATCCGAGCCGTACCATTTCTTCGCGATTGTGATGTCCGATTTCATTCGGAATCATCGGAGAATAAGTCACCAATAGGGGATTCAGATCGTATTCGAACTTCAGCTTGTACGCAATCGAACTACTGTCCTTGCCTCCACTCCAGGGTACGATACAGTCGTATTCCGCACCGCGCCGCCTGTCACGCAACGGACCAATGAGCTTGAGGAACTCCTGTTCCCGCGCCGCCCAATCGATCTTGTGTTTCTCCTCGGTATTTCGACAGGCGTTGCAAACTCCTTCGTGATCAAAGACGACACGAGGACGACTGCTAGGCGTCAAACAATATTTACAAAACGTAATACCACTTGAGTTCATTTTACCCCTACACTCGTCAAATTGAATTAAACCAAATCAAGCCAAATCGCACAAATAATCATTTTTCAACAATCCAACAACATACCTATTCTCAAGCTCACCATCAACCGACAGCTGCTGATCTCTCTGTAATCCTTCAATTTTGTAGCCATTCTTTAAAAAGGCCAACATTACGGGAATATTTTTTTCAGAAAATGATGAACATATCTTCCTTGCACCCTTGGAGGAAAACGCATATTCTGTAATACATGAGATAGCCTCTCGCGCCAAGCCTTTACCACGAAATGACTTGTCCCCAATAAGAATGCCTATATCATAAAGACCTTTATAACCAATCTCACGTAAAGTTGCAGTTCCAATAAACCTTCCAGTTTCCGTAAATGTTATAGAAAAGAGAAGGTCATTTTCTTGATCGCAAAATTTACGATAATATTCGAGTAAGTCATTATATTCCACCCGATTCAATATATAGCCAGTTAAGTTTAACGACTTAAGATTATCAAGATCTCTAAGCCACTGCAGGTAATCAGCACTACCTAGATGTTCTTCATTAAACCTATCAATAACCAGCCTATTAGATTTAATCATCACCCCCCCTCAATAAACAATAATAACCTTCACAAAATACCATTCAGCAACGCTGCAAATTTCTCGACCAGCTTCTCATATGTCAGTTCAGCCATTGCCACATCGTACGCATTTGTGGTGACTTTCTCACAGTAGGCATCATCGCGAAACCTCTCTAGCACATCCGGGAGATTGCTGGCGTCCTTCTTGAGTGCAATGTAATGTTCGTCTGCCTCAAAGTATCCGCTATAACCGCCCTCATAGAGTATTTGAACCGTCTTGCAGGCTGCCGCTTCAACCTGGCGGCCACTGATGATCCGCATCTGAGGCATGGCGGCAAGACCGTCAAAGAACCTTGCCTTGATTTCCGGCCATGTCGCTCTTGGGTTGGCAGCCATATGCGCATTGACCTCATTTCTGATCTGATCAGTCAGCTCGAAATAATCGCCGCCAGCCTCAGTACCTATCTGACCGCGACAGTTGTTCAGGAAGGCCGCGTAGCCAGGCGCATTGAACCGCTTGGCGGGATCGAGCGATATATCAATGCTGAGTTTGTATTCGCGCGCATTTTCGATGAACAGATCCGCGATCTCCGTCTTTTCGTTATTTCCCAAATACCATGGCGCCTCGAATGCGCGATAGCCTATGTCGATACATCGATCTTGCAACGGCTTCTGTGGTCGGAAGATGGCAGTATCAAACCCGGTGTTGGGCACACTATCCACGCAGCAGCCAAGCGCTTGTCTGTACATTGATAACACTCTCTGATCATTGCTTTGCGAGATCAGAAGATCGATTCCGAGACGGCGGCAGAACCGTATCTTTTCCGGCATCAGCTTGTATTCATTGCCGATGAAGAATGCCTTGGGAACCTTGCACAAAGATAGGGCCAGAAAGGCCAGCCTGCGCAAATTCTGCTGGTTCGAAAATACCGAATGCAAGAGCACAATCGCATCGTATTTTTCACGATGAAAAGACCAAGCAATCGCCACCTCGTCTGCCAGCGACTTCCCGGCCAGATTGACAGGCTTGCAATCAAACAGGCTGGAGTCGAGAAAGGCTTTGGGCCAGCCATGTTGATACGATAGCGTCGCGTTGCTTTGCGATTGCTCGAAAACGAGTGCAATGCGTCGCCGCTTCATATTACTCGGCAATATCCCACTCGAATTGAACCTCGCGTGGCATGACGCTCATTTGACTGCGACGAATGAAATTGATTGCGAAACCAGATCCTCGATGCCTATATCCGGTGTATTTGCAAAACACTCGTTGATGATCTGCGGCGACAGGTCTGCCATAAATCGTCTCGGTGAAGGCTTTGCCGTCCACAAAGCGAGTGGAGTTGCCCCTATTAAACCGGACACACTGCTGCCATTTGGGCACGGATGTACTGCCGTGGTGACTTCATCCGCAAGCCCTTATGTGGGTGCCACTCGTTGTAGTCATTAAACCATTGATCCAGTTGAGCCATCACAGTCTTTGCATCCGGCCGATCGTGCACAAAGACGTAATCACGCTTGAAGGTTTTTACGAAGCTCTCGGCCATGCCATTGGATTCGGGGCTTCGAACCGGGGTGAAGCAGGGTATGAGGTTGAGCCTTGGGGCGAACGTCAGGGTCTCGCGTGCCGTGTAGGCGCTGCCGTTATCGGTCAAAAACTCAACCGGGGCGCTAGCCCAGTGGGAGTTAAACCTCGCCTCTACGGCCAACACCATGACGTTTCTAACGCTCTCACCCGTAAATCCAGCCGTACTAGCCTCCCAGGCGATGATCTCTCGGTCACAGGTGTCGATGACGAAGGTGACCCTCACAACCTCTTTGTTCCAACAAGGGATCTCGAAGCCGTCAGAGGCCCAGCGGGTATTGGAGTAAAGGGTGATGACCTTGCCCTCATGAGGACGACTGGGATGCTTGCCGGTGTGTTTAACGAGCAGCAGGTTGTTCTGCGCCATGATCCGGTAGACGCGCTTGTGGTTAATCAACGGCTTACCCTGTTGGGCTCTGAGACGGTTGAGCACCGCAGCAACCCGTCGATACCCGTAAGTTGTTCGGCCATCCAAAATGCTCCGGATCTCAGGCAAAAGCTCGGCATCGGCCTCCTTGGTATATCGCCCTCGCTTCTTAGGAGAGCCCTTCACCCGCTCAGCCAGGTTACTTCGAGAGACGCCAAGGGTCTCGGCAATCGCCTTCATACTGTGTCGTCCCCGGGCAACGAGGGCAGCCGCGAGATCAGTTTTTTTTGGTGTGCAAGCTCAACGGCATCCCGCAGGATCTCGTTTTCCAGGGTCTTCTTACCCAAAACCCGCTCAAGCTCCCGGATTTGGCGTTTGAGCTCACGCACCTCAGAGGCAGCCACGACGTCATCGTCTGCCTGGATTGCCTGTTTGCCGCCCTCTGCCATGCGCCTTCTCCAGTTAAAGAGTAGGCTCGGAGAAATACCATATTTACGTGCCACATACGAGACCGACATCCCTGGCTCGTTGCTCTCGCGCACCGCCCGCAGCTTGTCTGCAATTGAAAACCGGCGACGCCGCTGTACCTCAGTCACTACAGAAATCGCTTCCATCTCACTCCTAAGACATAGTCGTATGCCTAGGCATATACCTAGGCGTTATCAAAAAGCACTATGTCCGGTCGAAATGGGGGCTGCTCCAGCGAGCCGAAAACCAGCCAACGCAACCATGCGCTGCATGCGCCATTGCGGAATATTCCTGTGCAACGCACCTTTAATCCAATCGACTGCGGCTTCTGCGTCGAACGGTCTCAACTCGGTCAGATAGCGCAAATATTCACTCTCGCTCAAGCGGACGTGCACCCAGGGCGAATCACCGATACCCAAGGCGTGCCCGCCGTCGTGGGAGAAATATGGAGCAAAGTTATGTATGACTACACCGCCGGGCTTTAGCAACCTATACATCTCGGCAAAAGCTGCTTCCAGATCCATGATGTGCTCGAGGACACTCACCGAATAAATGACGTCGAAACTCTCGGGGGTTAGCTCTGTCGCCTGGGTAATGTCACCATGAACATAGATTGCCCGTGACCGTGTAAGTTGCTTGATGTGCTAGTGTAGATAAGTTCTGTCAGCCATCCCGCTGTAATAATTATCTATGCCGCTTGCACTGAACCCCAACTGCTCGAAGGCCTGGATCGAGTGACCGCCGGAAATATAGCCAATTTCAAGTATGGACGCACCCGCAGGGACACTGAAAACACTGGCCGCCGAGAGTTTCCTGAACATCGCAGCATGCCTGCGCCGATATAAATCAATGGTGCTTTTTGTTTTATCCTCATCTAGCACAAACTCGGGCAAACCGTCAGCGTCTTCCGTGCCCTTCAGAAAAAGATTCTTGTTTCTTTGCACGGCTCGAGCTGCAATATTATTTATCTCTGCAAGACTCGCCCCCAGGGTCCTGTTGCCGATTGCCTGCTTGCAGAAGCCCGTTTCATCAGGATCGGTCTTTTCACGCGCACTCAGATTGGACAGAATGTTGAGCCCTCGGAAATTTGTCCAGCTTAATTTCACAGAATATCTATAGTCCCGATATACAGGTATTTCACGACGATCATTTGTAACAAAAACGGTCTCAGGCGTACCATGGCCATTCGGTCCATGCTGGTCAAGAAAGTAGGCAAAGCCAGCTCCAACCTGGTTTGAAGGCAAACGCAAACCAAGTACCACAACCTCATCTTTTAGATATTGCTCAATTTTCATTATCAGTCGTTTTGTGATTTACCTCTATGGTCCGAATCACGCGTGCCGGAACTCCAGCTACGATGCTAAATGAGGGAACATCATGGGTAACCACTGCTCCAGCGGCGACAATTGATCCATCACCGATAGTTACTCCGGGAAGAATGGTTGCATTAGCACCAATCCAGACATCATTACCTATTCGGACCGGCTTAGAAATTACGCAGCCCCAACGAGGAGGGACAATTGGATGCCCCTGTGACATGATTGCGGCACCAGCAGCGACTAGAACATCGTTACCAAAACTAACACCACCCCCGCCACGAATTACAACGTTTTCTCCAATATCAACCCTGTTTCCGAAGGAAACCAATTCTGGCTGGTAGAAAAACATTGGCATCCTAAGACGCACAGAGACCCCAACTGAAGAACATTGATCCAGGATAGAATGCGTTTGAAGGCTGTAATAAAGTCGTACTAGGCTGCGTGGAATGCGGATCATCAGATGACAAAACCGCGCCCACATTTCATTCTTTTTAGCCCTCTTATTAGGCACCGGCCTATGCCCCCCTTGATAAATGAGCGCGAAAGGCCATCCAATAATAGCCCCCAAGCAATAGCGTCGATACACATTTGGCATACACCATGCCACCGGCTCCAAAATCAACAAATACAAAGTAGAGCAGCATCAAGATAATCGGGTGCCCAACATTTGGTACGTAAACATAAATTGCGCGTCTAGTTGCTAGAAGTGCCGAGCCAAAATAGGTGGAAGACCCAGCGCATGAAGTGACCAACCAGAGCCATTTCGAGTAATCACCGGCGGCCGAATACTGCTCGGAGAAGAGTAGAGGGATCAGTTCTGGAATCAGGAAGAATCCGACTATGCCTAACAAAACAAACACCAGGGTCAGCCAATAAAACCTATTTTTCAAAGACGGCCATAATTCCCTAGGTGATGCGGTTGCATATATTTTTGGTGCAATCACTTGGCCTATGATGCCAAAAAATGTTTTCAAAAGGCCAGGCAGCACCAGCGCCACAGCATACATAGCGACCTCTTCTACCGTATGAAAGTATTCGAGGAAAAAAACGTCCAATGCCAAGATGCTGGTGAACATCAATGCGACCGTTGCATGCCGCCCGAACTGCATCAGTTCATTGTCACGGTCTTTCTTTTCTCTGAAACGCAACGCTTTGCGGAGCATGAAGGCATTCTGTACAGACAGTAGGGCCAGCAGGATTGCTACCGCCAGCCACACGCTTCCTACATGAAACAGGACCATGAGGAACACAGCACACAATGCCAATCCTGAGGCGAGCAACCTGCCAGCCGCTAGGCTGGCAAATTGTCCTTTGCCATTTAGCCACCCTGCCCACGGATCGGTGATGTTATAGAGCGGGAAAAGCAGGGCTGCTGCTACCAGACCAGCAGCGAGGGCGACGGAATCTTCACGCAGCCAGTAATAGTAGGCAGCGCCGCACAGGATCAAGGTAGCACCGCCCAAGTTGCCCAAGAGCTTTGCACGGATCAAGGGCACCAGATTTCCGTCGGCTTGACTCGATGCCGACATCAAGGCTACCTGCCCTATGCCTATCAGACAAAAAGCGCCGGCAAAACTGATTATTCCCATTACCACCTTGAATTGCCCATACACTTCGACGGGCATCCATCTTGTCCAGACAACTGTAGTCGCCAAACCTAGCAACAAGGTCAGCGCATGGGCGAATCCAAGCACTGATGCGTCCTTGAGCGCCCGAGTGCCAGTTATTCTTTTGAAAATGCTCAGTCGCATTAACGGTTTCGCTGCGGATTTGCGTGCAGAATACACGGCGCTAGAACACGTCGCCGAACAGGACAATTTGCCCATTCAACCGGTTCTGCGGGTCAAAGACCATGCATCTTTCATTAGCGGCCAGCGAGCGGCTTTCCCGCCCGTTTGACGATCTGATCTGCGGGGAGGTGAGCCGACGCCAACCACAGGCGTGGTAGAACGCCGCCTGGGTGTCCCAACACAGCAAGTAGGCAAGGCTGGAACCGGTGCTCTTGATGTGCGTTGCCGCCACATCCAAGAGTTGCTTGCCCAGCCCTCGCCCCCGGTGCAGCTCATCCACGCACACCTCAGTTGCACATAATGCATCCAGGCATGTGCCGCTCACCGCGACCGTCCGTTTGCGCAAGCGCAGGAAAGCCAAAATTGAGCCGCCATTTAGCAGCGTGACAAACACGTCGTCCTTGTCAGTGTGCTCTTCCCACCATTCCAGTTGCGACGCCATGGAATGCGGCCAATATTGATTCTTGATTGAGCAAATCGCACTGACTTCCTCCTGGGTAATTTCACGAGGAGATTGGATGCCAGGTACGATCATCATTTTTGCGTGAAGCCCGCATTCGTTACTTCAAGTTGGTAGATATTTCTGGCAGGGAACTCAACAACTCCCCTACCTTGGCAACGGAAAGGCGAGTCGTATTCTCGGAATCGAAGGGGCGTATGCTCTCCAGTTCAGGAGATCCCTCTACATAATATTTGTCGAATTTCTGACCGGTATCGCAGGGAATGCGCCAGTATTCTCCCTGATCTTCTGCCCGGGCAAGTTCTTCGGAGGTTGCCAGCGTTTCATGCATTTTTTCGCCAGCCCGTATGCCGATAATCTTGATCGGGTTGGCAGCGCCGAAAAGGTTCAGGCAGGCCTGTGCCAGATCGCCGATCGTGGAAGCGGGCGCCTTGCGGATGAACAGATCGCCATTATTTCCATGCCGCATGGCGTGGAGTACCAAGTCGATAGCCTCGCGTAGCGGCATCAAGAAGCGGGTCATGCCCGGGTGGGTGACCGTGAGGGGGGCGCCGCGTTGGATCTGGTCAATAAACAGTGGCACCACAGAACCCCGCGAATACAGGACGTTGCCGTAGCGAACTCCGCACATGACCGATGGGTCATGCGGCTTTTGCGCCTGTGCCCGGGCGATCATCAGCTTTTCCATCATCATCTTGCTGCATCCCATGGCATTGACCGGATAGGCCGCCTTGTCGGTGCTGAGCACGACTAGTCGCTCTACACCATGATGCAGCGCCGCGTCGATCACATTGTTGGTACCTATGATATTCGTCTGTACCGCCTCCATTGGGAAGAATTCGCACGATGGCACCTGCTTCATGGCAGCAGCATGGAAAACCATATCTACGCCGTGCATGGCACGCATGATGCGCCTTTCATCGCGGACGTCGCCGATCTCGAACTGGATCTTCGGGTTATTAAATGCAAGACGCATGTCATGCTGCTTTTTCTCGTCGCGGCTGTAAACCACGATGCGGGCGACCTCATCTTCCGCAACGAGTCGGTGTAGCACCGCTTTCCCGAAGGAGCCTGTGCCCCCGGTGATCATGATGGTCTTGCCAATCAGGGTCGTCATATCCAGTCAATCCGCAGGTTCAAGAATCGTGTCAGAGTCCGCCGGGTCGAACTCTTTTGATGCATAAGCAACAATCACAGCCTCCTTCTCGGTTTCGTTCAGCACGGCATGGGATGTGCCCGGTCCCGCAAAAACCAGCCTCGGCTGGTCGGCATCAAGTGTTTCGTCGACTCGATCGCCATCTTTTGTCTTCATCAAGAGTCGCACCCGACCGGCTACGCAAGTGAACCATTCACACTTGCGCTCATGGAAGTGGTCGCCGCGGCGCGCCCCCGGTGCGACGGTATAGACATAAATCTGCCCGCCTTCGGGAATGGCCTGTGATGAGAACCGCAACGCCTCGTACAAGGCGCCGCGCATGTCGCGGTGCACCTCGAGATCCTCGATTACATATGCCCTGTTCCATGCGCTTTCCCTGGCCATTTCCTACTCCCTAGACAAACTTCTTGTCTTTCGCTCCCCATATCTGTTCATCGACCACGCGGCTCATGCCTAGGATGATGCGAGCGATTTTCTTGGATACCTCACGCTGCAGATACGCATCCGGCGCCGGGGAGCGTGCGAGGTCAATGGGGTCGTCGACCACCAGCTTGACAGCCCGCAGAACATCTTCCTTTTGCAGGCCGGTGATGGGGCAGTAGCCCGCTTCCAGTGATTCCTGCTTCTCGGTGGACTTGCGAATGGCGATCGCCGGAAAGCCCAGGATGGCGGAATCTTCATGGATCGTGCCGCTGTCCGAAATCACGCAACGCGACTCGGTCTGCAATCGGATGAAATCAATCAGGCCGAACGGCTCATGCCAGTTGATCAATGGATTACTCCGTTCCAGCAGCCGCAATTGCTCCAGGCGGCGGCGAGTTCGTGGATGGGTGCTGACGATGATCGGGCAGCCATAGGTTTCAGCCAGGGCGTTGAAAGTATCAACCATGGTCTCAAGTGCGCCGCCTTTGTCGACATTCTCCTCGCGATGAATGCTAGCGGTGAAGAACTTGCCGGGCGTCAGGCCCAGTTCGTTCAGGATGGTGCTCGCGGAAAATTTTTCCTTCATGGCATCGTATACCTCGCACACCGGGCTCCCGACAACCATGACATTACGGGGATGCAGCCCTTCGCGCAGCAGGTTGCGCCGACTGTGCTCGGTATAGGCCAGATTGATGTCGCTGGCGTGATCGACGATGCGCCGGTTCAATTCTTCTGGTACGTCGTTGTCGAAGGAACGGTCACCGGCTTCGATGTGAAAGATGGGTATTTTCTTCCGTTTGGCGCAGATGGCGGACAAGCCAGAGTTGGTATCGCCCAGGATTACGATCGCATCCGGCTTTTCCTTGTCCATGACGTCGCCGGTCTGCTCGATGATCGCCGCAATCTGCCCCTGTATGGTGCCGGACTTCGTTTCTAGCACGTAGTCGGGTTGGCGCAGGTCAAGATCCGCGAAGAACACGGCGTTCAGATTGCGGTCGTAGTTCTGCCCGGTATGAACCAGTATGTGGTTGCAATGCTTGTCGAGCATCTTGATGATGGCCGCGAGGCGAATGATTTCCGGTCGCGTACCAAGTATCGTCATTACTTTCATCGAACCACCTTCTTCAGGACATCAATAATTCGGTCTTGGTCTTCCTCATCGACCCACCAGCCACAGGGTATGGAGAGTTCGCGGGCATCAAACCAGTCAGTGTTCGGTAATTCCCGGCGGTCTGCCCCGAACATCGAATAGTGGTCATTTCGTACGTGGATCTGGGCTGCGTCGATACCTGCTTTGCCCAGCGCAGCGATCACGGCATTACGGTTTTCCACCAGGATGGTATATCCCCAATAGGTCTGGAAGTCCAATGGATCGCGCCGCAGGGTCTGAATGCCGGGAATATCTTGCAACTGGGCATCATAGCGGCGACCGTTCTGGTGGAATCGCTCCAAGATCCAGTCGATATGCTTGATTTGTGCCAGGCCCAGGGTGCCAGCAATATCATTCATGTTCCCCTTGAATCCCCAGTCCGCGATGTCCTCTTGCCACACATCGCGCCCCTCACGTGCATCGCGATCGATGCCGAACCATTTGGCCTTTTTGGCGCGCAGATAATCTTCCTCGTTGCCACAGAGCAATGCGCCGCCATCACCCGTAGTGATGTGCTTGATAGCCTGGAAGGAAAAACAGACAAAATCGCCTGTAGCGCCGATACGTCCAGCGCGTCGCTTCGCGCCGAAAGCGTGGGCTGCATCTTCTATAACACGCAGTCCATTAGTTTTCGCCAGCGCGTATATGTTTTCTATTTCGGCTGGAGCGCCTTCCTTGTGAAGAATGTAGATCGCTCGGGTTCGAGGTGAAATCAGTGGTTCAATGGTTTCGGCGGTGACCATGCCAGTCGCGCGATCGACATCAGCCCATACCGGACGACCACCGAGCATACGAATCGGCTCGTTACCTGCTACACAGGTCAGTGGTGTTGAAATCACCTCGGTATCCGGACCTATACCAGCCAACTTGAAGGCAATCGTCAGCGCCATTGTGCAGGAACTCACCGGGACCACGCGTGGATTACCGATAAACCGCGCTATCTGTTCGGCAAACGCTTTGACTTGCGTCCCCTCGGCAAGAAAACCACTGCTTAGCGTGCTCGCCATCATTTCGGCTGTCTCGGGAGGCATGAAAACCTTGAAAAGCGGGATTCTTCCGCTTCGCGCGTCAGCTGTAGTCGTAAGTGATGTTTTCATGAGCAGGTAATTGCGATTGGATAGTCGGCTTGCTGAAGGAGGCAATGTCCTCCTGAACATAATGTTTATCGGGTTGCAGTGACAACCGATGAGACCCCGCGGACTTCGTCTGCTTACTCATGGAAGTCCATTGTCTTGTGGCCATGACGCCTTATCAACTCATCACGTTCGGCGCTTTTGAGGTCTTCGCGCACCATTTCGGCAACAAGTTCTTCAAATCTGATCTTTGGCGTCCACCCAAGTTTCGCTTTTGCCTTGCTAGGGTCACCCAGCAGTGTTTCGACCTCGGTCGGACGAAAATACCGAGGATCAACAGCGACGATAAGCTTTCCGTTGGCGTCATGACCACGCTCTTTCACTCCAGCACCGGACCAACGAATCACTAGGCCAAGTTCCCTGGCGGCGGCATTTACGAAGTCCCTGACGGAGTTCTGGACTCCGGTGGCGATTACGTAATCTTCGGGTTGCTCCTGCTGCAGCATCAACCACTGCATTTCGACGTAGTCTTTGGCGTGACCCCAATCGCGCTTGGCATCGAGATTTCCCAGGTACAGGCAGTCCTGCAGGCCGAGTTTGATGCGGGCGAGGGCGCGCGTAATCTTGCGGGTGACGAAGGTTTCGCCTCGGACGGGGCTCTCATGATTGAAGAGAATGCCGTTGCAGGCGTAAATGCCATAAGCTTCTCGATAGTTGACGACGATCCAGTAGCCATAAAGTTTGGCAACGGCATAGGGGCTACGCGGATAGAAAGGAGTGGTTTCCTTTTGCGGGGTTTCCTGAACCAGCCCAAAAAGCTCAGAGGTACTGGCCTGATAAAAACGGACTTTCGTTTCAAAGCCCAGGATACGGATAGCCTCTAGCAAGCGCAGAACGCCAAGCGCATCGGAATTGGCCGTGTACTCGGGCTCCTCAAAGCTCACCGCCACATGGCTTTGGGCCGCCAGGTTGTAGATTTCGTCGGGCTGGGTTTGTTGGATGATGCGCACCAGCGATGAAGAATCCGTCATGTCGCCATGGTGCAAAAAAAACCTTACATCCTTCTCATGGCGATGACGATAAAGATGGTCGATGCGGTCAGTATTGAATAGACTGGTACGGCGTTTGATGCCATGAACGATGTAGCCTTTATTCAACAGAAACTCAGCGAGATAAGCTCCATCCTGCCCAGTAACACCAGTAATCAGAGCGACTTTTTTTTTCGTGCTCATAATGGATATTCGTAATTGTTATCAGGAAACTTGTTGAATATTAGCGGGCATTGCGTGCTTCTATCGCCCGTAGCAATCTTCAATTCGAACGATATCGTCCTCACCAAGGTAGCTGCCTGACTGCACCTCGATGATCTCGAGGGGATCCGGGCCAGGATTGGAGAGTCGATGAGGTTCGCCAAGCGGAATGTAAGTAGACTGGTTTTCCATCAACCGGAGTTTTTTTTCTCCGGAAATGATTTCTGCGGTTCCCTTAACGACAATCCAGTGTTCGGCGCGATGATGGTGCTTCTGCAGGCTCAGGCTGGCTCCGGGCTTGACCTGAATACGCTTGACCTTGAAACGGTCACCCGCATCAATATTGTCATACCAGCCCCAGGGACGATGCACCTTTCTATGCAGGGTTTGCTCTTCCCGCTGCCGCCGGCTCAGGGTGCTGACAATGTGCTTGACATCCTGGCAGTGCAATTTGTTCGCTACCAGCATCGCATCAGGGGTTTCAACGACAACCAGATTCTCAACTCCAACCAAGGCAACGAGACGGCTGCTTGCATGGACAAGTGTATTGCGGCTGTCAGTGGTGAGCACATCACCGATTGTGGCGTTGCCAACATCGTCTTTAGGCAAAGCCGTCCAGACCGCATCCCAGGCACCCAGATCGTTCCAGCCGGCATCAAGAGAAACCATGGCCACCGGGAAATCACTACCGGGGCAGGACTCCATAACCGCATAGTCAATGGACTCGGGGGGAATAGCGAGGAACTCTTCCCGGCCGGGACGCATGAAATGCTTATCAGCACACCGCTTTTCCCAGGCTTGCCGGGTGGCATCGAGAATATCTGAACGAAATGCCTCAAGCGCTGCTAGCCAAACTGATGCCCTAAGCACGAATATCCCCGCATTCCAGTAGTGGCCACCCTGGTCAAGGTAGGTTTGGGCGGCTTGCACCCCCGGTTTCTCGACAAAGCGTATTACCTTAAAAGGCCCACGACTACCCGACCTATCTATATCGGGAGCAACTCGTATATAGCCATATCCTGTTTCGGGACGGTCTGGCGTAATGCCGAATACAACGATGGTCCCATCGGCAGCCGCCTCGATGGCAGTTTGCATGGTAGCCGTTACTGCCGCTGGATCTACAACCAACTGGTCGGCAGGGGTAACGACGAGGATCGGGTCCTCCTCCCTTTCCAACGCAGCGACTGCCGCAAGCGTCAAAGCTGGTGCGGTATTACGACCGACTGGCTCGAGCAGGAAATCGCCCGCATCAATGCCAGTCTCTCGCAACTGCTCCAATGCGAGGAAGCGATGCTCTTCGTTGGTCACCACCAGCGGTGCAGCCACAACATTTTCCGATGTGGCAAGACCAGACAGACGTCGCGCGGCTGATTGGAAAAGGCTTTCATCGCCAGTGAGACATAGAAACTGCTTTGGAAAGCCAGCGCGAGACAAAGGCCACAGTCGGGTGCCAGAACCGCCGCATAAAATAACGGGCTGAATCTTATGCATGCTCACAGGCGCCAGACACGCAAGCCTTTTTCTGTAAATTTTCGCTCTGGATATTCCGACTTTACATCAACAAATACAGCGCCAGGTTTCAGTTTGGCAAGCAGGGCTTCAAGTGGCATGTCCAGATATTGGCGATGCGACACCGCAGCAACAATTGCGTCAGCCTGAGGCAGGTCTTCCCAATTGGTCAGCGTAATGCCGCACTCTTGCTGCGTCTCCATGGGATCGGCAACTGGGTCATGCACGAGGATTTCGCAACTGTAGTCCTGAAGCTCCCGTACAAGGTCGACAACCTTAGAGTTGCGTATATCACGACAGTTTTCCTTGAATGTCAGCCCCAGCACAATGACCTTGGCGCCCTTAATGCAACTCCCGGCATCAATCATCTGCTTGACGGTTTGTTGCGCCACGTAAGCAGCCATGCCGTCATTAATGCGCCGTCCGGCCAGAATTACCTGCGGGTGATAGCCCAGCATCTCTGCCTTGTGGGTCAGATAATAGGGATCTACGCCAATGCAATGCCCACCAACCAGGCCGGGGCGGAATGGTAGGAAGTTCCACTTGGTACCTGCCGCCTGGAGGACTTCGTGGGTATCGATGCCGATTTTTTCGAAAATGATTGCCAGCTCGTTCATCAAGGCAATGTTCAAGTCACGTTGCGTGTTTTCGATGACCTTGGCAGCTTCAGCCACCTTGATGCTACTGGCGCGATGTACACCGGCAGTGATGATCGATGCGTAGAGGTCACCAACGGATTCCAGCGTTGCAGCCGTGTCGCCGGAGACGACTTTGACGATTCTGGTAACCGTCCGCTCTTTGTCGCCCGGATTGACTCTTTCCGGGCTATAGCCGACATAAAAATCCTGCTGCCACCTCAGTCCGGATTCCTTTTCCATTATGGGAATACAGACTTCTTCCGTCGCTCCCGGGTATACGGTGGACTCGAACGCCACTGTGGGCCCGGGCTTCATGTGCCGGCCCACCGCGGAGCTGGCACCAACCAGCGGGGAAAAGTCCGGAATATGGGCCTCATCGACAGGCGTGGGAACGGCAACCACTATAAAGTCGGCGCCGGCGAGACGGCGCGGATCCGAGGTGACCTCTAATTGAGTCGCAGCCTTAAAGTCTTTGCCACTAACCTCCCCGGTGGGGTCGCAATGATCACGGTAGGCGATGATTTTTTCTTCACAAAGATCGAGGCCGATCGTCGGATAGTGCTTGCCGAACTCGACAGCCAGCGGCAAGCCGACGTACCCAAGACCGACAACAGCAACAACCGTATCTTTGGAGATCGTCATTGTTTAACCCCTGAAGTAATTCCCATATGAATTGACGTAATTGACGATGCCCTGGGCGACCGGTGTAGCCGACTTGTTGGCGACGAAACAGTACTCGATTGACTGACGGTCGGCGAGATCAACACACAGATGCTTGTCATTTGGGTAATTGGCCTCCCGCGCCGGTAAGAAGAGCGTTCATCGATCCCGCCGACTCTTTGCTTTGCGTACACCAATCAGCTCAGATCTCACCGCCTCGATTTCAGCTTGAAGCGCTTCATACTCGATCAACTTCCACCTCAGAAACTCCTCGGTCAACCTTGTCCGCCGTCAACCTTGGGTTTTCAGCCAACCCTGCCGGCGTGAGCAAATAGGCATCTGGCAGCTTATTCTCTCTCTCGCTGAAATTCTTCATTTTGATCCAGCCCTTTTTTGCCAAGGCCTGAGGGCAAAAATTGATGCGGCTCATAAGCTACACCCAACTCCTTTGCCAAAGTACGCTGACGAACTCTAGCATCTGATGCAAGCGGTGCATCATTTTTAAACTCGATCTCCGCTTAGAAACCAGCCAAGTTTTTCGTCTGGATACAAGAGTCAATATGATTTCTCGACGCTACCGCCGCGCCATTTCGCGATCGAAAAGCGCAGTTAGCAGGGGCTGGCAGAGGGTCCGAAGCGGTACAGTGCAAACGTGATGCTACACGTCGACCATACGACAACCAAATATTGCCAGATTTTCATGGCGTTGAGAAACGATTGTGGCCAAACATGCAGTCAACAGTGGATTGGTTTAAGCAACCACGAAGGCCAAAACCGGGCCATGGGTGGCTGTACATCGAAGTAGCACGTTGAAAAAAGGAGGGTTTCCGTTACAGTTCTGATACATCGTGGATATTTGATTATCAGAAAGCACTGTTAGCGAACGATTTTTTTATATTCCCTGATACACCCGCCCTTCCCTTTGTTGTTGACCCACAGAAAGGCTGTTAGATTAACGATTATCAAGCAAACGATCGTTCATCGTAGTTTGGGAGTCAAAACGCCCCGGTTGCCTCTTAAAATAAGAGATAATTAGCGCTGTTAAGGCAAGGAAAAAATGACCTTCAGCCAAATCCCATATGGCGGAGTTAAACGCAGAATATGTGACAAAAAGTAGAACAACGCAGAGAATGCCAGGCCCATCCTCGCTATCTGTATTTGCTCTCGCACTTCTTATCAACAATATCATCAGTACCGAAATTAGCATAGCACCCACAATACCCCCCTGCACTAGTATAATTACATATTCAGAGTGAGGTTGGGCTCGGCTGTCGCGCAAAGTTTCTGGTTCGCTAAGGAGTTCTGCATATGCTTGAGCGTATCCGCCCACTCCGTAACCAATTAGAGGGCCCTCTGAGGCAAGTTCCAACCCGGCCCGCCAAAAACGGATCCGCTCCCCCTGACTAGTCTGAGCTCCGGTCTGCGAATAGCGGACAACATCATCAACTGCCTGATAAGAACGTTTAAAGAAATGGGGGCTGGTATACACCAACGCGCCAAGCACGGCAATGACTAACAATGGCGCTAACAAACGATTCCGGCCCCGGCCTCGCAGCTTGAATAGTTCGAAAACAACCCAATAAATGCCTCCAAGTAAAGCAAGAAGGTAGCCAGATCGGCCTTGCATCGAGAACACTGGAACGAGATAAAAAACACCGAGCGAGAACCATGGCAGCCCCAGCCTGAGATTCTTACTTTGCCCGAGGAGGGCTGACCAGCCTCGTCCAACTGCAAACATACTGGCGAAAACCAAAAAGGCACCCTGAGTGATGTGATTACGTCCAAAGGTTGGATTGTCTGGCCCGTCGATATAGAACCAAGTCTTTTGTGGTGTACCACCGATCGGCCAACCACCAGTAGCAGCGGGCGGCCCAAGGACGTATTCCATGAACCCAAATCGACTCGCGAGCGAACCAAACGCGACAATCGCGCAACCAGTCAGGAAAAAATTAATCAAAAACCCAGGTTTTTTGCGGCAGACAACCAAACTGGTCGCAACCAACACCACAAAAATCAGTTTTCGATACTTCCAGACTCCCTCGATCAGCTCTTCCCGCGGGGCGACGGCCCATAGCGACGAAAGTGCGAGCCACCCAAACAGCAAAAGAGCGCACAATGCAATCGGCGACCTAACAACGGCAACTAGGGGCTCCCGTCGCAGCCCAAGGAGCGAGAAAACCGCCCCAAAGGCGGAAAACAACAATGCCAGCGCGGTACTAAAAGGCAGTGCAGTCAGCACAAGACCCCAACACCAGAGTGCAACATGATTCAATCGAAAGCTTAACGAATTCGAACTAAGGGTATTGGTCATAGCTGAATCACCTGGTCTACATGGTGCAGGCGCTCGGGCGAGTGGCTAACCATCAAAGTAGTTCGATTTTGCATCAGACGGTACAGGCTTTGAAGCACAACTCCTTCGCTGTCACGATCGAGAGCACTGGTAGGCTCATCCAACAACAAAATCGGGGCGTCCTTCAAAAAGGCTCTGGCTATTGCCAGCCGCTGCCGTTGCCCACCAGATAGGTTTTCACCCAAGGTGCCCAATCTTGAGTCCAGGCCTTCGGCTAACTCTCGCACAAACCCATCCGCCGAGGCCTGAGCAAGCGCCCCCCACAAATCCTCGTCACTGGCATTAGGACGAGCCAAAACCAAATTCTCACGAACAGTCAAACCAAAAAGGGCAGCAGCCTGACCAACATACGAAATCATCCGCCTTAATTCAGAGAGGTCCATCTTGCTCAATGGCCTGCCCTGCAAATAAATTTCTCCGGTAGTTGGACGATCAAATCCACACAACAGATAGAGCAAAGTCGACTTCCCAACACCAGACTCACCAACAATGACTGCAGACGTTCCACCGGGTACAACAGCGGAAAAAGACTGAAGGCCAGCAGACGCCTGTCCTTGATACTGATAACTCACTTGCTCGAATCGTATTTCAGGCGGTGACGGGAGCAACTCGGGTGCCGTCATGACATCCCTTTTTTGAGCTGATGACGTACCCTGGTGGTCAAAAGAAAGTTGACGCTCGGTTGCTTCGTCCAGCAGATCAAAAATACTGCGCGCAGCAACCAACCCTCGCTGCAAGACCGCGTTGACATTGGTCAGCCGACGAACCGGTTCGAAGACCATACTCATGCCGGTGATAAAGGCCACGAACTCACCTGGGGTCAGCAGGTTATCCTTGCTGAGCCGTGAAGCCACAAAAATAACGGCCGCTACCGAACATGCTGCCAAAATCTGTACTAGGGGAACGTTGATAGCCTGTACTCGAATCACCCTCATCTGCTCACGCCTCAAAGATTGATTGGAGGTATCAAAGCGATCGGTTTGCTGATGTTGCATTCCAAAGATCTTGATCTCCCTCAAGCCGTGCAAACCCTCTTGCACCAACCCCGTAACGCGGCCCATCAGCGTCTGTACGTTTTGACTTGATTGCCGGATTTTTCTGTTAATGATTCGGATTGCAAAAGCAAGAGCAGGTGCAATCAAAATGACCAGTAAAGTTAATTGCCAGGCCGTATAAAACAGAAACCCAAGCAGGCCAATCAAAACCAAACTATCACGAAGAATTGTGACCCAGGCGGATGAAACTGCGTCTCCAATCAGACTAGTGTCATAAGTGACACGGGATAACATCCGCCCCCCCTCCTCGCGCTGATGACGCGGTAGCGACAGATCCAACTGGTGGGCGAAAACCAGCGCGCGAAGATCAGCCATCGTCTTTTGGGCAACGGTTTGGCTGGCCACGTTGGAGACGTAATCCGAAACCCCCTTCAATACGAAAGCCAAAACAATGAAAAGCGGTATTTGCCACATACTCACCGAATTCTTTTGAATAAGGCTTTTATCAATCAACGGTTGCATAAGGGCGGGCAAGACTGGCTCTAAGGCGGCGCTACAGATCATCGCCAATACGGCAATCACCATGACTCGCCAGTATGGTTTGGCATGCCCAAGCAATCGCAGGTAGATCTGGAGGTCGCTTTTCACTGTCACTCTCTGCGCAATAAGCGGTCAATCACCCATCCGGCAAAACTGTTGGGTTCGAATTGGGACTGAACTAGGTCTCGATTAAAACCAGACACTGACCAGTCTGTAAAACTCTGACGGCGCCCCCGATTGGTTACAAATGTCTCAAAGAAATAATCGAGAACACCCGTTTTGGCGGATTTGGAATGGCCATATTTCAAGGCCAACTCCTTAACTGCCAGCTCGATCGGTTCCCCCAAGCGATAGTGCCGATACAAAACCGAGAAAAAACCGGCCCGATCAGCACCGGACTTGCAGTGCACGACTGCAGGTAGCTCTATGGTTTGAATGATGTCGCGCAACTCAAGAAGCCGAGCCTGATCAACCAACCCCCTAGAATAAACCTGCGTGTTAACCAAGACCAAGCCTAACGCTTGACAAGCCTGTTCCTCCAGGCGATACCAACCCAGTTGATCATTTTGCCCCCGGAGATTAACCACCGTCTTGATGCCTAAGCGTTGCTTGTAAAGCGCGAGTCGTCCCGGGCTCGGCTGGTTGATTCGGTATAGATCTCCAGCAAGACGAAATCGATTGTCGTATAGCGCCCGTAGAAACCCATGATCTACAAACGCCAAATGAAGCAGGTCTCTAACTTTTTGGAACAAAGACTGACTTCTAGTTTGGTAGGCTAGTTCATCCCGAATGCTTTGGGCCAGAGCGTAGCGAAGGTAAGTACCCATGGCATTGAACCATGCCAGCTGAAGCCCACGCAGACCATCTAGCAATCCCGCTCGCAAGATCAAGCCCCGGAAAAGGCTAAAGCCAGCCTTTAAAAAGCCTCTTAGCGTGCCACCCCGCCCCTCGCGAGCAATTCTTTGAGCGAGAATTCTGTTGTATCGCCACATCTTGTCTTTGGAATCCTGGATGGATCTCACCGAGTAATGGCCCATCCAGCCAAACAACTCACCCACTGTTCCATTCACAATTAGTCGCTCATGAACTAGATCTGGGCTAAAAGTCGCGCAATTCCGGCGAAATAATCGAACTACCCGATCTCGGCGCCAGTCACCAAAACGAATGAGCCGGTCAATGTAGATTGAACGACGCCGAAATCGATATGCTACAGGCGGATCCCTCAGAGCCTCTGGTGTGTTTAGCTTGTCAGAAGTTATTTTTTCAATTTCATTCAACAAATCAGGTTCCAGCCATTCATCCGCATCCAGGCTGAGGACCCAATCTTGTGTCGCCTTGTCCAGGGCTCGATTTTTTTGAGGACCGAACCCGGGCCAATCTTCAGTTTCAAAAACTCTCGCACCCTTCATTAAGGCGATCTCTCGGGTGCCATCAGTACTTCCCGAATCCAGAACAATCACTTCGTCCGCAAAAGCGACCGAATCCAGAGCGCGAGGCAGATTTTCGGCCTCGTTTTTGGTGATGATGATGACTGACAAACCCATTCTTTAGCTTCCGCGAACTTCAGAAAATCTGCGTCGACTGGCATCTAATTTAACGGCATTGGCATGGAGATCAGACCGGCAGCGCTCCGGATGCCAGAGGTGGAAAACGTTGGTCGCGAATCGCCCGGAGCGCACCCGTACGCCTTGAGCAATCAGCCGGACTGCAAATTCCGTGTCCTCCAGACCCCAGCCCACGAATGACTCATCGAATCCATTAACCTTGTCGAAATCGTCAATCCAAAGGCTTACATTACACGTCCGAACCAATTCTTCACCTTTGGGATTTACATCACGAAAACGATTGAAAACTGGGTGGGTCAATTGATACATCGACAGGTAGCGGTCACAGGCCTTTGAGAGCCACAAGCGATAGGGAGACGAAAAAAGTTCAAGCGCGGTGATCAACTCATGCGGAGTTCTTTGCTCAGCCATCTGCTCCAGTTGTTTGGTGTAGGTCTGGGTTAGCAAACCCCGGCCACCAGCCACCATTGTGTCTGGCTCTAGCAATACCAGATGATTTTGAACGAAATGAGGGGGCGATACGCAATCACCATCCACAAAAACCAAGACTTTCGGATCGAACTCCGCTTTGGCCCGCCTAACGGCCAAGTTCCGGACCGCGGCTGCGCGAAACCCGAGATCCTCTTGCCATACGTGGATTAATCGGGTGCGAGGATGATGCTGTCCAAAGTAATCTATCCAGTCTTGAATGACCCGAAAAGTTTCTTCACCAGACCCATCGTCTGCAACAACGATAGCCCCGGGCATGACAGTTTGGTGGCTTAGCGATGCCAAAACCCAAGCCAAGGCCATCGGCCGATTGTAGGTGGTCACCACCACAGCCACCTCAGCGCCCAATTTGTGAGCGTTATGCACTCGAAACCAATTTGAAATGTTTGCGGGAAAGGTCAATACCCAGGGTTTTCTCGATTTTCATCGCCAAACGATGCCGCCTGTCACGCGGTGAGGGCTCGTGATCGAGATCCGGATGCCAACCGTCATCCGCCCTCTCAGTCAACCAACGGCCCATGACGTCAGGGTGCGACCCCGTATAGGGCCTTACGGCCTGGGGATCTATCTGATACCGACTAAAGTTCTGAGGGGTTTTATTCCAATATCGCTCGACCGAATGCTGCTTGGCGTTCATGGCCCCAATAGGGCGCACATGCCCGTAGTGGTATATCTTGGCTTCGGTCAGGGCAGCCCTGGGCCATCGAAGAGTCTGGTTGTTGACCACCACATTCCAGAAAAGTCCGTCACAAGCTACCGTGCGAATGGTATTTCGAATGATCCGTGGTGCACGTCGGTACCACCCAGGTGAAATGGCCTGCCAGTGTCGAGACCCAAAAAAATGAACGTAGTCAAAAACCAAAGCCTCCACGGAAGGCTGCGCCAAATGCCGCTGCATGCTGGAATAAATCTTATCTAAATCGTTCTCGTGAAGCACCTCGTCGGCTTCAAGGTAAAAAGCCCAATCGCCGTTGCATTGGCTCTGGGCCAGCATTTTCTGCTGCCCGTATACAAAGCCTGCCACTCGCATACCTTCATTCCAAACACACTCAATGAGCCTCAACTTTGGTTCTTTGAGCGATAACAACAACTGGCGAGTCTGATCTTGTTCGTCCGGGTCGGATGGGCCAAGCGCGACAATGTATTCATCAGCCAAGGGTAGTGCAGAACGAATGCTCTCTAAGAACGGATAGCCCAACTTGGCGCCATTCCGAATAAATGTGAACATGGAGACTTTCATCGCTTCATTTTCCCACACTTACATCCAAACCTTGAGCCACAACAGCCATCGAGACAGCACCCAAGACCACTCAAAGTTGCTTGGCTTGGAGTTTCTGAGAGGCTGCTTTGCGTTTGCTGTAGTTGTGTGGCACTTCCAGCACTTTTATGCCAGTTCAAGTCCCATTTCGGGTGTTTTTGCGGATCCCTCCAACCGCTTTCCATTCGAAAATGTATTGTGGCCAGCCTACCAATATGGTCATTATGGCGTAGAGTTTTTTTGGGCTTTGTCGGGCTTTATTTTCGCTTATCGGTATAGAGACGAGATTGTCACCGGCTCACTCACATTGGGTCAATTTGCTATGCAACGTCTGCGGCGAATTGGGCCTGTTCATTACCTTTCTTTAATCCTAGTAGCGGGTCTGCAATCAACTGTTGAGCACCACTATGGACGATCTTTTGTTTACGCTAACAACGACATTTACCACTTTCTTCTCAATATCCTAGGAGCCAGCGCATGGGGCCTGGAGAGGGGCTACAGCTTTAATGGCCCATTCTGGTCGGTGTCAACAGAAATACCGATTTATTTGTTTTTTTTCCTACTTACTTTGCGTTTTGATATGAGCAAGTGGTGGTATGTTTTCCTATTGAGCTTAATTATGAAGTCCTCCGGAATTGGGGGCGTAATATCGGAGTGTCTGTGCTACTTCGCAATGGGTGTGTTGGTTCAAAACTCTAGGTTTGTAAAACTCAAACCAACGCGAACTCAACAAGCGCTTTTCTGGGGCATTTTGGTTTTGTCTGGCGTGGGGGTGCATCTGACAACGCACGGATTACGAGGGCTGTTCATGCTGCTGTTGGTATCTAGCCTACTGATCGTCTTCGGGGGTAAGTTAATCTCCTGCTGGACGACCAATCGGATAGCAGGTTTTGTTTCGACTTGGTTGGGGAGGTTGAGCTATCCGGTTTATCTGGTCCACTTCCCGGTGCAATTGATCATCGTATTGCTGGTGGGCGGCTCGACCAAGTTTCATGACTTGAGCCCCGCCGGTCTGCTTGCGATCTACGTAACCCTTACTGCATTTCTTGCTTACTTGATTTTCCGTTACATAGAACAACCAATTCAAGCGCTGGCGAAACGACAAAATGACTTATGAAGACTGGAAGCAGTGGCCCGAGTCTGAATTTTTGAAATATTCAGATCGTGAAGCAATATACTTCTCCACCCTTGTTCGAAAATTTCAGATTCCTCGCAACGCCGAAGTTCTAGAGGTCGGATTCGGGAATGGTGGGTTGCTTGGTTACATGCGCTCCACTGGAAGAACAGTCTGCGGGATTGAGACGAACAAAGTCCTGGTCGACCGCGCAAGCCGTCATGGCATCAAGTGTTACAAGAGCCTTGGAGAAGCAGACTCGAATAGCTTTGACTGCATTCTCCTAATGGATGTTTTAGAACACATCGATCAATCAGAGATTCCATATATTTTTAGTGTTTTGGAGAGGCTACTAGCGCCAGGAGGTATTGTGATTCTCCGAAGCCCAAATGGCCACAGTCCGCTTGGCTTGTCTAATCAGCACGGGGATGTAACTCACGTAACCGTTGTTACAGTCCCGAAAGTCGAACTCTGGCTGCAGGAAGCCCGGCCCCTTCGGATCATCCATGGTGGCTGGGACGTAACGCCGATCTCGTTCGCCAAACCGGTCTACTCGATCAAAAATCTGCTCCGCATGGCAGTGGCTCGCACAATGGAAAAAATTATTCGACTGATCTTTCGCCCCCAGCCCTCCGGGCTCCTCAGTTCCAATCTTTTAATCGTTCTGAAACGCGGAGACGACAGCACTTGATGGTAATTGCTCAAGGCATTCGCTGTGACTCTCAAACTTATCCAAACAGCCCGCCTTTCGGCAGGGAACACACTCCCCGGGTCCCTGAATAATCCGAACATTTCCTGTCATTTGAGTGCGAACCCCATCTGTATGTTCCTCTCCTCGAAGCGTCCACACTGTTTGTGCGCCTGATGGAACTACGACATCTTTAGGCCACGGACCGAAATTAGGCGGTGCAGTCGCACCAAATAAAGCAATGGTTTGTGTGCCGCACGCAGCAGCCAAGTGAGTGATGGACGTGTCTACCCCAATATAGAATTTCGCTAGTTTGAGCAAAGCAGTCGTCTGCCCCAGCGTCAGTTGCCCCGCGCAATCTCTCACCTGAGAAAGTGGGACGTTTGGAAACTCTTGAGCGACTCTCGATCGTATTTGGGCATTTAGCTCCCTGTCTTGCTGGCTCGGGGAGCCAGTCAGCACGACTCTTTTACCGTCCATCACCAAGGCAGAGATCAACTCGGCCCAGTTTTGAACAGGCCAGCGCTTGAATTTCCACATGGGAGTAGCGTGAATCGCGACAGTTGGGGCGGAGCCTACAAAGTCTATGAGGTCTTGAGGAAGTGGCTCGGCAGAGGGCGGGACAAGCGACGCATGTGATCGCTGGTTGACCGGGACATCTCGGTCTATCTCGCAACCGAACTTATCTAACAATCGCAGGCGTTCAATCACCACATGCTGTTTCCAGTAATCCAATTCCACGGTGTGAAGACAAAGCAACTTCTTTAACCAGTTGTGAGATTTGCTCGTCGGAACAATTCCAACGCGCGTTGGTGCAGCCAGCAACCCAT